>Ga0302225_10000129_pt1 | contig 65552 bp, 50 predicted proteins | sample II_Palsa_E3_2_FD_193515 | JGI IMG/M metagenome (GOLD analysis project Ga0302225, IMG submission 193515) | Peat permafrost microbial communities from Stordalen Mire near Abisko, Sweden - II_Palsa_E3_2 | ecosystem: Environmental > Terrestrial > Soil > Palsa > Peat permafrost | place: Sweden...
ACGACCATGGCCGGCGGGCGCGCGGCATCCCGCGTGTCGACATGCACCGGTACGCCCGGGAGAACGGATGGGCGATCGCCGCCCTCTGCGCCTTTTCGGGCGCGACCGGGGATGCCGCGCCGCTCGCCGAGGCGGTCCGGGCCGCCGATTGGGTGGTCGCGCACCGCGCGCTTCCGGGCGGGGGTTTCCGGCATGACGAGGCCGACGCGGCCGGCCCGTTCCTTGGCGACAGCCTTGGGATGGGCTCGGCGTTCCTCGCATTGTACCAGGCCACGGGGAACGCGGCGTGGCTCGCGCGGGCCGAGGGGGCCGCCGACTTCGTCCGGGGCCACTTCGCCCGTGGGGACGAACCGGGATGCGCGACATCCGACACGACGTCCGCCTCGTTCCCGAGGCCGCTTCCGGAATTTGACGAGTCCGTTGCCCTGGCCAGGTTCGCAAACCTGCTTGGGCGCGCCTCCGCGCGGCCGCAGGACCACGCATTGGCGGAGTCGTCGCTGCGGTGGGCGCTTTCACCGGGGGCGATGAACCGGCGCGGCCCGTATGTCGGCGGGCTCCTCCTGGCGGCCGACGAGGCCCGCACCGAGCCGCTGCACGTGACCGTCGTGGGCCACCGGGACGATCCGGTTGCGCGGGCGCTCTTTGCGGCCGCCCAGCGCGCGCCGACCTCCTACAAGCTCGTGGAGTGGTGGGACCGCCGCGGGGGGAATCGATCTTCCCGGACCTCGACCGATCCGCGGCCTACCTCTGCGCCAACGGGGCCTGCTCGTCCCCGATCTCCGACCCCCTGGCTCTCTCGCGCAGGCTGGAAAAGGCGACCGCCGCGGCGGGGAGGCAATAGGCCGGGCGCCTGGCTCCCACGGCGGCCGCTGCCTCCGGGTCGGGACATCCCTGCGGGGATGAAGAGCGGCCGGCGAAGCCGGCGAGGGCTAGATCCTTACCTGCAGGCCCACGTAGGCGAGAAGCGACACCCTCGGGCCAAGCGAGCTGGCCGCGTCGCGGCCGATGGCCAGCAGCAGCGTTTCATGCGCCGAAAAATCATAGCGTGTCCCCAGGTTTATGATGGCCTCATAGCGCCCGAGGCGTTCGGAGGCGTCGACGTGCACCTCCGCATCGAGCTCCCATCCCTTGGAGACCTCGCGTCCGACGCACAGGCCCCCCATCCAGCCCCGGTCCCGGGCGGCCCCGCTGAACATGTGGCCGAAATCCGCATTGACCGAAACGACGCCGAGATCCTTCCGGATCTCGAAGGGAAGCAGGAACGAGGTGTCGGGGTCCGCCGTGCCCCGCCGGTCGGAATCGGAGCCCGGGTCAAGGAAGAATACCCGCGGGTAGGCGGAAAGCTGCAGGCCGGTTTCGCCCGCGTCATAGAAGCGCCATTTCACCGCCAGCTGCGAGTCGCTCATGCCGCTCTGTGTCCCCTCGCCCTCATCCCGCAGGATGTTCCAGGAGGCCTGATAGTTGAGCTGGAGCCGGTCGCCGACGCCGTAGTTTGCGTCCAGGAGGGGAAGCCCGATCAGGGTGGACCCGGGCGTCCGTTGGTCCGTCCATGCGAGATTGATCTCCCAGTGCCCGTCGCCGGGCGTACCCGGGTCGTCCGTGATCATCGGTGGCCCGCCCTGCGCGCGCAGGGTGGGAGCCACGCTCGCGAGGCAGGCTAGAATGAAAAAGGCGGATCGGGCCGACGGGCTGATAACCCATCACGGCTCCAAATCCGCCTTCGGTAAACACCGAACTTGGAGGCCCGCGGCCCTGGATCCCAGGAGGCGGGCCGTACCCGTCAGCTCCAGTGGCCTTCGTAGAACCGGTAGGCGTTGCCCTGCTGTTCCCAGCGGGGAGCGACCCAAACGGACCCGGAGCTCGGGGGCAGCTCCCAATGGCCGGCCATCCACTGATACTGGCTGTTGCGCCACGTCCAAAAGCCCGCGATCCACACGTCGTCGGATGCCGGCTGGGCGAGGACAACCTCCTGCTGGGGAGCCGGCGGCGCCTGGGTGACGACGACCGTGTTCACGGTGGGCACCGTGGTCGTCACATATGCGGGGTTCGCGACGACCACCGGCGCGGCCGAAGTCGTGGTCGTGACCACGGTGGCGTTGGTGTTGGCCGGCATGCCTGGGGGAGGCGCGGAAACCAGATGTGAATCCGGCTCGGAAGCGCAACCCGACAGAAGACCGAGGGCGCCGCAAAACACGGAGACGGGCGCGAACAAACGAATCATTGGAGCTTTCATGTACCGCAGCATACTCGCCGGTCCGCCGGGGCGCCATGGGGTGTTCAAGGTAGCGGACGGGATCGTCCGATCCCAAGCCGGTATCGGCGGCGGCCTCCGCCTCTATTTTCCGCCGAGCGGCGCGCGCAGGTACAACAGACCGAACACGATGGCCTGCAGAACCAGGAACATCCCGATGTACCCGAGCAACCTGAGCTTGGGGTTTCGCGGCGCAGCGGGATTCAGGTGCCGGCAGCGCTCGGTCGTCACGACAAGGTCGAAGTTGTCGAGTTCGGCCTTCATCGCCGCCACCGTGGGATAGCGCTCCCCCGGCTCGCGCGCCATCGCGTGAAGGATGATCTCCTCCAAGACGGGCGAGATGCTCGGGTTGACCTGGCGCGGCGCGACGGGATCTCCCACGGTGCGGGCATTTATGACGGCATAGACCGAGTCGCCGTGGAATGGGGTCGTGCCCGTGGCCATTTCATAGAGGATGGCGCCCAGGCTGTAGATGTCCGTGCGCTCGTCCCCCCGGTAGCCTTCCACCCGTTCCGGCGCCATGTAGTCGGGGGTGCCCATGGCCACCGTGAGGCCGGCGAAGGTCATCCGCCTCAGGTGCGATGCCTTTGCGATGCCGAAGTCGAACAGCCGCAGGCTCCCGTCGCCGCACAACATGATGTTCTCGGGCTTGATGTCCCGGTGCACGATCCCCCGGCTGTGGATATGGCCCATGGCCGCGCACAGCCGGCTGGCGACGGCGACGGCCTTCCCCTCGGGCATGGGCTTGGTTCGCGCCAGGAGCTGGTCGAGCCGCTCCCCCTCGAGGTATTCCATCGCCAGGTAGGGCCGGCTCCTCGAGCCGTCCGTAGGAATCACCTTCACGATGTCCGGATGGTCGAGCCTGAGCGCTATCTCCTCCTCGCGCAGGAACCGGTCGTAGGCGAGGGGATCGCTTTCGCACTCCATCAGGGGAAGCTTGATCGCGACCGTCTTCCCGGACTTCAGGTCGCGCGCCTTGAAGATGGACGCCATGCAGGTGCGGCTGACAAGCTCGACGATCTCGAAGCGTCCGTCTAGGACGCGGCCGGGCGCCAATTCGTAGGATTCAGCGGGGCGAGCCTCCACGAGAAGGCTTCCCGCGGATGCCTGGCCACGGGCAAAGGATTCATCGAGGAGCGCTTCCATGCTCCAATGCTACCACCCTTTCAATGCGCCCGTTAATTAAAAGGCCCCGCCAAACCATTAAGTTAATGTCAAGAACCGGCCGGCTCCCCTCGGGAACTGTCAAAATTCGACATGTGCGCGGACCGCGTAAACGGAGACCGGCCCCCGCACCGAGTTATAGCCCGGATTGCGGACATATTGGAAATCGGGCCCGAACTCGAGCCCGTGCCAGGGACGAAACTCGTAATAGGCCTCCAGTATCTCCTCGGGCGAATATGAAAGCGCGCCATCGCCAAGGATTAGTCCGGTTCCGCCCTCCTCAAGGTAATGGCGCTGGTTGGCGGAAAGACCGTTCACCACCGCTGCGATCCCCGCCGTGTCGGCGGGCCGGCGCCACGACTTGCCGGCAATGCTGAGTCCTCCAGCGACCGATCGGTCGACTTCGGTGAAGGTGAAACTCTCGGTGCGCCCGTCGTCCCAGCTTGCGCGCAAGAAGGCTCCGATGCTCTCGGTCAGCTCCTGATTCCAGCTGGATCCAAGGCCCACCTTCGAACGATAGGAACGGGTCAGAATGATGTCCTCGGGATCCTGCTGCTGAGCGGCGACCGCATACGAGCCCATGTGAGCCTGGTTCCAGTATGCGAACCACCGAGTCGTTCCGCTGCGCCCGCCCACGATGTATCGGCGGTCGAACTGGAGGATTTGGCCGTGGGCCTTTCCGAGGTGATAGTCCTCGCGGGCGCCATTTGACTCTGTGGGCTCCATGAAGATCCCGTAGTGCCACGTCGAGCTCCGTGTGTTCCATTCGGCGACCGCCCCGTCGCTGAATCCCACGATGTCCGCCGGATAGTCCCACGCGGCGCTTTCCCACAGCGCCCAGTTCATGAATTGTGTGCGCGGATCATGGCTGTAGTCGTTGTCGTCAAAAAAGTCGTTCGCGGAGAACTTTCCTACTGAAAGGACCAGCCGGTCTACATCCTCTTCACCGGCGAACTGCCTTGGGTCGGCCTCAAGCGTCTCCTTGCCTCCGCCGAAACCAAACGCCTCCCTGATGAAGAGTCGCGACGTGTTGTAGTGAAGATTGGCGAATCCCGCCTTCACGGCCTCGCCGTTCGGAAATCCCGCGATGCCCAAGGTGCGGCTGAGCCCGTAACCTTGGAAGAACTCCGGATCAAAGAAGAGCTCGCCACCCTCCCAAAGCCGCCTGCCGAGGAAAAGACTGAATGAGAATGTATGCTCCGCCTCGGCCTCGCTTCCAAAGCTGTTTTGGCCCTCATAGGCCGATGGGAAGGCGTAATGGAACTGCTCGATGAACGTTGCTTGCGTCAGGACGCTCCATCCCGGGCCCCAACCCATGTCGCCCTGAAGGCCTCCGGCCTCAATTTGGGCGGTCTCATCCGTTCCTGGCTGCGGGGGCGCCGCCTCCGTTTGGGGCGGCTCGCGGGGGGCCTGCGCCTTCATTGCCGGGGTGATGCCGCGCAAGAAAAGGGCGCCTGCTGCTGCGGCGAATACGTGCGCGGCCCGGGACGACCTACCAAAAGCCCTCAGGCGGGAGACCCGAGCGTCGGTGAATTGGTTCAACGATAAATTGCCATGGGTTCTCTAGTGGCCTGCGAACACCGCAACCGCATCGCGCATGGCGCCCGGCAGGCCGTAGATGTCCAATGCCGTGATCGCGAGGCAGGATGCCCAGCCCGCGACGAGCAGGAAGCTGCCGATGCGCCCGTCGCCCATCCGGCGCTTCGAGCCGGCGAAGGCCAGAAGGGGAAACATGGCCAACGGCAGCTGGATCGCCAGGACCACCTGGCTCAGCGTGAGCAGGTCGGTCACGCTGTTGTCGCCCCGCAGGCCGATCAGGATGATCGCGGGGATGATTGCGCACAGCCTCGTGATCAGCCGCCGCATCCATGGCGCGATCCGCCAGTGCATGAACCCCTCCATCACCACCTGGCCCGCAAGCGTGCCGGTGATCGTGCTGCTTTGCCCGCTTGCGAGCAGCGCGATCGCAAAGAGCAGGCTGGCGGCGACCTTCCCGACGAGGGGGGCCAGCGTCACATAGGCGATCTGGATCCAATCCGAGTCGGGCGTGAACGCGACCACCTGTCCCGACGGCAGCTTGACCTTGTCATGGCCGAAGAACACGACGGCGGCCAGGATCAGGATCGCCGCATTGACGAAGAACGCGACCGACAGGGCGACCGTGGTGTCGATCGTGTTGTAGCGCACCGCCCGGCGGACCGATTCGGGGTCCTTTTTCAGCTGGCGCGACTGGACGAGCGCCGAATGGAGATAGAGATTATGGGGCATCACCGTCGCCCCGATGATGCCGATCGCGACATACACGAGGTCCCGGCTGCGGATGAAGGCGCTCAGGTTCGGGGCGAACATCCAGCGCGCCATCTGCGGGAAATCGGGATGCGTCTGCGGCAGGACGAAGATCTCGATGTAATAGCACACCCCTATCGTGGCGATCAGCACCAGGATCACCGACTCGATCACGCGCATGCCAAGCCTCTGCAGGGACAGGAGCAGCAGCACGTCAAACGACGTGATGAGGACGGCGGCCAGCAGCGAGAGCCGCGGAAACAGCAGGTGCAGCGCGACCGCGCTGCCGAGAACCTCGGCAAGGTCGCACGCGGCGATCGCGATCTCGCAGCTCAGGTAGTTCGGCCAGCGCGTCCAGGCGGGAAGGAAGTCGCGGCAGCACTGGGCCAGGTCCTTCCCCGTGACGATGCCGAGGCGCGCGGCGACGATCTGGAGGAAGATCGCCATCAGGCTCGAAAGCCCGACCACCCACAGCAGCGTGTATCCGAACTGGGCGCCCGCCTGCAGGTCGGTCGCCCAGTTCCCGGGATCCATGTAGCCCACGCTCACGAGGAGGGCTGGCCCCGCGAACGCGAGATACTGGCGCCACGGCCGGGCGGCGGCAGGCGGCACGACGACGCTTCCGTGGAACCCCTCGAGTGAAAGGCCCCCGTCGCGGGCGGCGGGCACCTTGGCCGGCGCCGGAGGTTGATTGCCAGAGTTTATGATTGTGAGTTATAGAAATACCGTCTTTGACTCGTCAAAGACAAAATACATTTGTTTTCAAAATACTTCTTCGCTTCCCTCCCCCCATGCCGACCAGCACGGTCGAGAATTACCTGAAGGCCATCCTTGTCCGCTCCGCGGACGCCGGCGCTGTCGTTTCGACCGGGTCGATAGCGGAGGCGCTGGGGGTGACGCCTGGAACGATCACGACCATGGTGAAATCCCTGGCCGCGCAGGGCCTGGTCGAGCATCAGCCCCGGGAGGGGGTGCGCCTGACGCCGGCGGGCCGCGCCCACGCGCTGGGGGTCCTTCGAAAGCATCGCCTGATCGAGACCTTTCTGGTCCAGGTCCTGAAAATGGACTGGAAGGAGGTCCACGAGGAGGCGGAGGCGCTTGAGCACGCCATTTCGGACCGCGTGCTCCTGCGGATCGACGCCATCCTCGGCCACCCCGTCTCGGACCCGCATGGCGACCCCATACCCAGCCCGAAGCGGCCGCTGTTCGACCGCGGCAAGGGGGTCACCCTGGCGACCTGCGAGCCGCAGAGGCCGTTTCGAGTCCAGCGCATCCTCGATCAAAGCGGGCCGTTCCTGGAGTTCATCCAGCGGACGGGCCTGAAGCCCGGGGCCCGTGTCCGGGTGCGGGAGCGCGACCGGGCCAGCGGGGTCGTGCGCTGCGAGCTGGGGGACGCCGAGGCTGCGCTCGGTCTGCCGGAGGCCGCAAAGATCGAGGTCGGGGCCGCCTGACCATCGGGTGGGCGCCATCGCCCGGGCGAGGGTGGGCCCGCGGAATGGGATTGCGCCACCACGGCACAGCCGGGCTCCTCATGGCGCGGGCGAGGCATGCCTCGCCCGCGTTGCCACCGCGCGTCCGCGGGCATCCCCGGCCTCTGGGGTCGATGGGCGTTCGGGCGATTCCAGCAGCCGATACCTACCGAACGGTGAACTTGAAGAAGTCCCGGTAGAGCACGATCTTGAAATCGGCGGTGTCCTTGACGTAGCAGCGGACGTCGTATTCGCCCGGCTTGAGGTAGATCCCCAGGCCCGAGTCGTACCGGCCCTTGGCGTCGGTCCTGACGATGAGGAAGTCGTAGTACCTTTCCTGCTCGTTGGACGGCACAGGCGTGAGGAGCAGGCTGTTGCCCGCCCTCGCCGGATTACCATTGAGCGTCAGGATGTAATCGTGATCGGGCACGAGATTCTCGAGGGTGAGGTGGCAGGCGAAACCGCGGGCGAACGATGGCCGGAACTGAATCCGGCCGCCGGTGGCGGCATGGACCGTCTTCCCCCAGGCCGGTGGGCTCACCAGGTCCATGGCCTCCTCAAACGGCGCCTTGCGGGCGAGATCGCTCCTGTAGTCCTCGAGGAATGCCATCCGGTCGGGCTCCCTGGGCCCCTGGTTGGCCGCACTGGAGCCAACGTCGAGGATGTCCTTTTCGCCAAACACCACGATTTGCTGCGCCGGCAGGCTCGCGCCGGAGAGCAGAAGGGCGGCGAAAAGGAGTCTCTTCATGGATGCAACGGGCCTTCGGCGGGCGCACCCGCGGCGCCCGCGCAGCGTCCTCGGGGACGGCGCGACGACCTCACTCGTCGTACGCGCCAAGCCCGGAGATCTTTCCGCGCTCCTGTCTCAGGAGGCTGCCGACGAATTGCTTGTCGAGCTGGAGGGATTCAAGCGTGGGCCGCGCACTGGCGCCAACCAAGGTGGCCTGCGAACCCGTTGAAAGCGAGACCTCGACGTCCCTCAGGTCGGTGAGGTTTTTTCCGAAATACGGGGCCCCGCCGGCGATGAGGGCGGGAAGAACCTCCCGCATCTCCCCGCTCGTGTCCAGGGCACTCAGCTTCACCCTCCACAGAACCTTCGCTTCGCGGTGCACGAGTGCCTGATAGTCATACGCCGAGACGACGATGAACATCCGCGGCATCCGCGCATCCTGCTGGACGGTTTCCAGCGAGCCGGCGAGGATCACGGGCGATGAGACATCCTCATTCGTCCCGCTTCCCTTCTCGCGGAGGAGGATGTGGTTCTCCACTTCCTCGCCAAGCTTCACGGTGCTGACGAGCTCGATTCGCGCCATCAGGTTGGATTTAATCCCATAGGGCACCTTGATCTGGCGATGGTCGACCCTGAGGATGCCCCAATAGTAGGCCAGCACGACGGAGGGCGTACCCTGGGCCGCCTGAAAGCTGTGCTCTGAAAGGGCTGCCTGCAAATCCTGCCGGATCTGGTCGGCGGTGGGCGGCGTGTCGCCGGCGAGGGAGTCACCCGCCTCGATGTATCCGCCGTCAATGGCGACGTAGGAGCTGGGATTGTCTTGCTGCGCCGGTGCGGCCAGCTGCTCGGCAACCACCAGCATATTGAAGTTATTGGAGAAAATGCCGGCTCTCGCTTGAGTGCAAAGACCGGCGGCGCAAAGGACGGCTAGGCCGAGCGCGGGGTAGGTGGGTGTTTTCATGGGGAGGACAGGGATTGGAGACGTTCCTTACTCTAATTCATCCGCTGGGAAAAACAACTTCCTGGAATGCGATTGGTATGACGATGGGGGCGCGGCAAAGGTTCCGTTTTTGGGAGACCGAGCGGATGGGGTGGAAAGGCTGCGTCGGGATGGCGCCCGAGCAGGGCCGTGGGCGTTGATGCCATAAGTCACTCGGGCCTAGTGGGAACCGCGGCAACTGATGCGCCGGATTGCCGGTGATGGCCATCCCGGAATCGTGTCTCCCGTTGGGGGATGCCGCAGCCGTGGAACCCGAACTCCACTAGGATGCGGGTCCCCGGATGCCGCCGGTGGACTTCAGCAGTGCGCCGATTTCGCGCAACCGTTGCAGCTGGGGCCCCGAGATCAGGCCATCGCGATCGGGGGGGACATCGAGGAGGTAGTTCGCATTCCGCTCGTTGCAGGTCCGGAGCCTCGCCACGACTGCCTGCGCAGACTGCAGGTCGGACGGCTGCCTCACCTCGCGCCAAAACCACCGGGCTCCCGTCTGAATCGTGTCACAGACCTCCGCGGGCATCCTATTTCCCTCGGGCGGGAGTCCGCCCTTCCAGGGGAACTCGTTGCTCAGCACGTCGGAATCGCGCAGGTTCTGCGCATTGTTGCCCAGCACGATGCAATGCGGCTGAAGGGACCTGATGTAGGCGAGGATATCCGGCCACTGTTTTCCGGTGTACTTGTTGTCGAACGCGTCGATCCACAGGAGGTCGATTGGCCCATAGTTTGTCAGCAGCTCGGCCAACTGCCTCCTGACGAAACCCGCGTAGTCGGCCGCCGCCTCCGGCGGCAGTCCATGGAGGTTCGGCATCCCCGGGGGCGGCGCGTTCCTGTGCGCCTCATCCGAATAGTCGCCCGGAAAGCAGTAGTAGAGCCCGACCTTGAGCCCGCGCGACCGGCACGCGTCGACGAACTCGCGCACGATGTCCCCCTTTCCGTTCCGGAAGTTCTTGAACAGCGTGATGTCATGCGTCGTCCACGCGCTGGGATAGAGGGCGATGCCCTCGGTATGCTTCACGGTCAGGACCAGGTAGGTCATTCCAGCCTCCTTGGCCGCGTCGGCCCATTGCCCGCAGTCCAGATTCGCCGGGTTGAAGAGAGCCGGGTCCTCATAGCCGCCGGCCCAGTCAAGGTCCGCAAACGTGCCGAGGTTGAAGTGGATGAACATGCCGAAGCGCCACTTCATGAAGTCAAGCTGCTGCCGGCTCAGCGGGTTTGCGGCCGTCTGCGTTGCCGAGGCTTCCTCGGCGAATGAGCATCTTGCGAGAGGGGAAGCGGCGACGATGGCCGCCCAGAGGGGTAGTACAATGCGCGTGCTAGGATTCAAAGGGCAGGCGTACGGCTTCCCCGCGCGAAGGGGCGCCGAGGGCGCGGCACGCGTCGTTACTTCGATGGAGGATCATCCATTGCATCGTTTGCCGGCTTGACGAGATTGTCATCGTGCTTTGCCACGCTCGCCTGCGCCTTCTTCACGAGGTTGCCGTAAAGGCTCTGGGGATGGTCGACAACGAGCGAATTTGGGGTGGAGGGCGTGGCCTTTGCAGCCGTGAAACCGGGTTTTGCCGCGAGGGAGGCCGCGACGGGGGGACTCGCCACGGCTGCCAGGCTGCTGGTCGGAATGGTCCCGGTCTGGCCCTTGTAGCGGATCGAGCTCGTCGTGTAGCCCCTATCCAGGATCTCTACCACGGTTCCCGCCTTTAGTGAGACGAGGCTTCGGTCGGACCGCATCACCGTGTTCCTCGGAAGGGCCAGGTCCTCCGCCAGGCAGCTTCCGATCGTCAGCGCCAAGACCGAGATGCGCAGGGCAAAGGACATCATATGTCCCTTACTTGGAGGTTCCGAGCTCCCTGTCAACAGGCGCTCCGGCACCGTCGCATGCCCGCGCCCTGCGGGCAGGGCAAGCGCGCGTGCTACGGTACCTCGTAGACCTCGACGAGCGCGACGCCGCTGTCGCCGCTGGACCCTGAAACCTGGGCCGTATAGGCACCGGGCGGGAGGGTCACGAGAAGGGCCGAGTCGGCGCTCGTGGCGCTCGTCCATGCAAAAGCTCCCACGGATGCGGCCGCGTTCGCGATCTCGGTGCTTCCACCCCAGCCCGCATTCATCCCGAGCAGCGTGCTCCCGGAATACAGCTGGAGCTCCGGATCGGAAAGGGTACCGGTGACGCCAAAGGGCGCGAGGGCCGGCCCGGATGCGCGGATAAGGACCGACCTCGAAGTCGAGCCGCCGACAACGAAGCCGGCGATGAGGATGTTGCCTCCCGTGCCGACCTGCACGCGCGCCGAGATATTCACGAGCCGCGGGCTGGCGGGCACATACGAGAGCGTGGCATCGTAGACCTCGGCCAGCGCGACTCCCGTGTCGCCGCTTTGCCCCGAGACCTGGGCCGTATAGGGGCCGGCGGCCAAGCTCTGGAGGAGCGCAGAGTCGTGGCTGGACGGGTTCGTCCATTCGAATGCGCCCACGTCGGCCGCCGCCGTGGCGATCGCGGCGCTGCCGCCCCAGCCGGCGTTCATCCCAAGCAAGACGGAGCCCGAGAAGATCTGGAGCTGCGGATCGGGAAGCGTGCCGGTGACATTGAAGGCTTGCAGCGCCGGTCCCGACGCGCGGACCAGGAGCGGTTCAGAGCCCGAGGTTCCCGCCCCGCCGACGGCAAATCCGGCGATCAGGATGCTGTTTCCCGTGCCGACCTGCGCGCGGCACGATATGTTCACGAGCCGGCCGATGTCGGTCGTAGCGCTCACCGAAAGCGTCGCCGGGCCGCTCTGGGCGGACCCGGTGGAGTTGCTTGCAACGCAGTAATAGCTGCCTGCGTTTTCCTGCGTTGCGCCGTTGATGACAAGCACGGGGCCGGTGACGCCGGAGATTCCGGCGCCGGCAGCGAGCGCGTTGCCGTTGAAAAACCACTGGTAGGTCGGCGCTGGAAGGCCGGTCGCCAGCACCTGGAACACAACGGTGCTTCCGCTCGATATCGTCTGGGCGCTTGGCTGCTGGGTGATCGCCGGCGCGGCCGTCGTGGGAATCGTTGCCGCCGAGCCCTGGTCTATCGCGTAGGCAAGCGCGCTCGAGACGTACACGATGCCGGCTGAATTCACAGCCAGGCCGGCGGGAACGTCGAACATGGCTGCGGGGCCCGTGCCCGGCTCATTTGCGAAGTCGCCCGGCGTGCCCGCAATGGTCGTCACCACGCCCGCCGGCGTGATCTTCCGGACCGTGCAGTTTTGGGTGTCCGCGACATACACGTTGCCGGACGAGTCCACCGCCACGCCGCGGGGGCCGTTGAATTGAGCCGCGGCGCCCGTCCCGTCCGCACTGCCGGCACTGTGTGGCGAGCCTGCGAGGGTGGTCACCACCCCGGCCGAGGTGATCTTCCGGATCATGTCGTTGCCGGCATCCGCCACGTACAGGTTGCCGCTCCCGTCTATCGCGATGCCCGTGGGCTGGTCGAACGTGGCGCCGCCCCCGGTTCCGTTCACGCTGCCGGGGCTGCCCACGGTTCCCGCGAAGGTTGTCACCACCCCTCCCTGGGTGACTTCCCGGATCGAGTCATTGCCCAACTCCGAGACATACAGGTTTCCGCTGCTGTCGATGGCCACGCCGTAGGGCTCGTTGAAGAGCGCGGCGGTGCCCGTCCCGTTTACGGTGCCGCTCCTTCCCGCCGATCCCGCGAGCGTCGACACGACCCCTCCGGATGCGATCTTCCGAATCGTGTTGTTGCCGGTATCGGCGACATAGATGTCGCCCCCGCTGCCGACGGTCAGGCCGGCGGGCTCGTCAAAACGCGCGTCGGAACCCGTCCCGTCCGTGGTGCCCTGGTTGCCTGCCAAGCCGGCCACGGTCGTCACGACGCCCGCCGGGGTGATCATCCGGATCAACTCATTCGACTTGTCCGCGACAAATACGTTTCCGCTCGAGTCCAGCGCCAGGCCGTAGGGCTGGTCGAACCCCGCTGCCGCGCCTGTCCCGTCCGAGCTGCCGGGGCTGCCCGGCGTTCCCGCCAGGACGGTGAATGCATAGGGCGTGGCATAGTTGCTTTGCGCGAGAAGCGGCGGAGCCAGGCCCAGCGACAGCGCGAGACACAGCGAGACAATTCCAGCCGGGCGCGCTGAGGGAGAATGGAGAGGCATGTGTGTTTTTGTTCTTCGCATCTGCGCTATCAAGACGCTGGCATTTGATTCGACGTCAACCTGAAGGCTGCCGTCCGAACCTGGACCGGGGGACCTGGCTTCGAAGGCGACCCTTCTGGACTGGACGGACGAAGTCGGGAAAAAGAACGGACGAAAGCGGCTAGACATTCGGTGGATGCGATTGTGCCCTTTTGAGGCAGTCTTAATTTCGGCAAAAACATGTGGATGGCTTGTATATTTATTAACAACAACTTAGGAAATCGAGATGCGGCCGGGAAATCCTTGGATCCCACGAGGGGCAGCCCAGGCAAGACGGCCTTTTTTTGACGTTACCTGCGACCATGAAAGTGGGCTATTATGATGGCAGTCGTATGACGCGGAAGCCGGAAAAAAAGGCGGCCGGTCCCAAGCCCACAGGCCCGTGCCGGCCTTCGGCCGCCTCGGGGGCGCCGGGGACGGAGGAGCCGGGGGCCTCGACGATTGGGCGGCCGCTGGCCGACGGGCCGCCCGCATCGCGCGGCGGCGCGCCGGAATCCGGCTGGCATCCTGCGCGCAGGGAGTGGCTCGTCGGCCTGTTGTTGCTGGCGCTGACACTCACCGCGTACTGGCCGGTGTGGCACGCCGGTTTCATATGGGACGACAACGGTCACGTGACCCGCGCGGACCTGCGCCCGATCGGCGGCCTCTGGAGGATCTGGTTCGAGCCCGGCGCGACACAGCAGTATTATCCGCTCCTGCACACCGCCTTTTGGCTGGAGTACAGGTTGTGGGCCGATTCGGCGCTTGGATATCACCTGGCCAACGTCCTCTTGCACGCGGCCGTAGCGTGGCTCCTCTACCGCCTTCTGCGGCGCCTGACCACGCCCGGGGCGCTCCTTGCCGCATCGGCATTCGCGGTTCACCCCGTCTGCGTCGAGTCCGTCGCCTGGATCTCCGAGCAGAAAAACACCCTTTCGGGAGTCTTCTATCTGACGGCTGCGCTGGCCTATCTCCGATTCGACCGGGAGCGCCATGCCTTGTGGTACGTGCTCGGCCTGGGCCTTTTCGGCATGGCGCTCGCGACGAAGAGCGTCGCAGCCACGCTTCCCGCCGCGCTCCTTGTCATTCTCTGGTGGAAGCGCGGACGGCTGTCCTGGAAAGGCGACGTCCGGCCCCTTGCTCCATGGCTTTGCCTGGGCGCCGCAGCCGGCGCCGTTACGGCCTGGGTGGAAAGGACGTACATCGGCGCGAGCGGCAAGGCCTTCGACCTGGGCCTTGCAGACCGCTTCCTCATCGCCGGGCGGGCCCTCTGGTTCTACCTGGGAAAGATCTTCTGGCCGGTCGACCTGGCTTTCATCTACCCGCGCTGGGGCGTGGATTCCCGGGCGGTCTGGCAATACCTCTTTCCGGCGTCGGCCGCCGCCGCGCTGGCGGCCCTGTATGCCCTCCGCAGGCGCGCCCGGGGCCCCCTGGCGTGCGCGTTGCTGTTTGCGGGCACGCTTTTTCCAGCCCTTGGCTTCGTCAACGTCTATCCCTTCGTCTACTCGTACGTCGCCGACCATTTCCAATACCTCGCGGCTGCCGTCGTCGTTTCCGGCACGGCAGCGGCGCTCGCAATCGCCGCGGGCCGCCTTTCGCGGACCGGGCGCATCGCCGGAATGGTTGCGGCCGCCTGCGTGGTGGCCGGCCTCTCGTGGCTGACGTCGCGGCAAAGCGCGATGTATGCCGATGCGGAGACGCTCTGGCGGACGACGATTGCAAGGAATCCGGAATGCTGGATGGCCTTCGAGAATCTGGGCGGAGTCCTCCTGAACGAGGGCCGTGTCGACCAGGCCGCGGAGCAATTCAGAAAGGCCCTGGAAATCGAACCCGACGATGTCGGAGCGCTCAACGAGCTCGGTGTCGCAATGCTGCGCCAGGGGAGGGTCGACCGGGCCATCCTTCAGTTCCAAAGGGCGTTGGGGATCGCGCCCATGAAGGCCGAGACCCACATCAACCTCGGCGCCGCGCTCCTGCGAAAGCAGCAGGCGGATGATGCGGCCGGGCAGTTTCGAGAGGCGCTGAAGATCGAGCCGAACAACGCGCTCGCCCACGAGAACCTCGCGGCGGCCTTCCGCCAGGAGGGGCGGGGCGACGATGCGATTTCCCAGCTCCGGATCGCCGCGGACCTGACGCCCGGCGACGCCGAGACCCACAACAGCCTCGGGCTGGCGCTGATGCACGAGCACCTGCTGGAAGGGGCGGTCGTCCAGTTTGAGAGGGCCCTGGAGATCGACGGGGCCTATGCGGATGCGCATTTCAACCTGGCCAATGCGCTCATGGGCGAGGGGAAGGTCGACGGGTCCATCGCCCATTTCAAGAGGGCGCTGGAAATTCGGCCGGGCTTTGCCGAGGCCCACAACAACCTGGGCAACGCGCTGCTGAAGAGGGGAACGATGGACGAGGCGGTCGCCCATTTCCAAAAGGCGCTGGAGATAAACGGCGACTGCGCCGAGGCGCATTTCAACCTGGGGAACGCGCTCCTGCAGCTCGGGCGGGTGGACGACGCCATCGCCCAGTTCCAGAGGACGGTGGAAATCAGCGCGGACTTCGCCGAGGCCCACGACAACCTTGCCGGCGCCCTTGCGCAGAAGGGGCGGCTGGGAGAGGCCGCGATCCAGTTTCAAAGGGTCCTGGAACTCGAGCCCAGGAATGCGCGCGTGGAGAGCGACCTTGGAGCCGTCCTCATGCAGGAGGGACGGTCGGACGAGGCGGTCGTCCATTACCAAAGGGCATTGGCGATCGATCCGGAATTCGCCGGCGCCCTCATAAACCTCGGCAACTTCTCGTTGAAGCGGGGGCGACCGGCGGAGGCCGTTGCCGACTACAGGAGGGCATTGGGCATCGAGCCCGGCGACGCCCGGACCCACAACAATCTTGGCATAGCCCTCATCGAGGGCGGGAGGGCGGACGAGGCCGCGGCCCAGTTCGAGATGGCGCTCAAGATTGATCCGGAATACGCGGAGGCTCGCAAGAACCTCGGCATTGCACGCCGCCAGGAGGAGCAGGGGGCCATTCCCGCGTCGCAGGATATCGCGCGTCCGAAGTGACGCTGCCGAATCCAGGTGTTGTCCGCGGTGCCCTAGAATGTCCCGATGCGGGCCCGCAGGACGACCGGCACCGAGCCAAAGTTCAGTCCCCAGTCCGTCTGGTCGCCGTTCCAGATGCGCGCCGGCCTGAACACGCCGCCGTCATAGGTGCCCTCCTCGACCCGGATGAATTCGCGCTGGGCCTTTGAGGACGGGTCGGAAGGGTGGAAGTCGACCCTGCACGAATATCCCGCGACGAGGAAGTCGTCCGCCCCGACCTGTGCGACAAGCGCCCGCCCGGCGGCCTCCGGGTTTCCCTGGGGATCCGACCCCGGGCCGAAGGGCCTCACGCCATATGAGACAACGGCCTTCCAGCCGGCGAAGTCCATTGTTTGGACGTGTTCATCCTTCTCCTCGGCGACGGCCTGCAGCTTTCCCTCGAAGTTCAGGCGTGCGACCTCGCGCATGATGGGCTCGACGATCCGGTAGTTCATGGCAAACGGCGCCAGGGGATCGTCGCCCGGGTTCAGCCCCGGGATGGGAACGTAGCCGTCCCGCCCGCGGTCGATCCCGAAGGGCGCCCATCCGACGGCTCCCTTGCCGAGCGCGGCGAAGAACATCCGCGCGGTCCAGGGAGCGCCCCCGCTTTCCGGCACGAAGAGGGGATTGTCAGGCCGGGAATAGAGTTCCAGGACCCTCCTGTAGCGCCCGGAATCCTTCACGTATATGTCGGGCGCCAGCACGTCCAGCGCCGGGGCGGCGGCTTTCCATATCGAGAGCACGTTGTCGGTCGGGCCGCCGCTCTCGTAGGTGCCCGCGGGTCCCGGCGATATCGGATCGCGCAGCGCGGCATTGGCGTACATCGGGAGCGCATATTCCGCCTTCCCCGCGGCCGCCACCTGGCCGACGAAGCGCGCGACCGACCACGCATGGAAGAATTCGTCGGCATCCACTCCGAACGCCGCGGTCCAGGTCGCCCCGGCGCCGCCCGCCATCCCAAGCGCATCAAGGAGCTCGTGCGGCACTGGCTGCCCAAAGATCGCCTGCGCCGCGGGCGAGTAGTCGCGGATGCTGTTCCACGCCCCGGACTCGTTCTCCACCTGGACCATGACGACCGTATGAAGGGAATCAGTCACCTTGAGGTGGTGCATCAGGGCCGTAAACGCCCGGATATCGGCTTCCAGTGTCGCGGGGGCGTGAGGCGATGGCGAATCCACGCTCAGGCCGGTCTTTCCAATGATCCGGGGGAAGAGCGATGGCTGCGCCTTCATCCAGAGCGGCATGTAGTGTGAGCTTCCGTTCTTCCAAGTTCCGAACCAAAGCAGAACGAGGCGGACATGATGCTCCCGCGCCTGCCGGATCATCGTGTCGACGATCGAAGGGTCATAGCTTCCCTTTTCAGGTTCGAATTGCTCCCAATAAACGGGGGCCTCGAGCGTGTTGGCATGCAGGCGCTCGATGGCATCCCACACGCCGGGAAGCGTGTCCGGCCATGCGCTCGAATTGTTGCACTGGCCGGCCAGCATCAGGAAGGGCGCGCCGTCCACGATGAAAGCGTGCCTGCCGTCCTTTTGGATAAAGTGCGGCAAGGAGCCGGCTTCGGCCTGCGCGCCGGCGGTTCCCCCCAGACAGGCCAGCGAAACGGAGGTCAGGAGGAGGGTGCGGAGGGAGGGGCGGCGATTCATGGCACCCTACGCATAATTCGACTCGGACTTGAGGCAACTCATCCCAACCCGGATCCAGAGGAGCCGCGCGCGCCGTGGGCGCAGAAATCCTCGCTGGTCAGCGGCAACATCCCGGTGCCTTGTGCGCGCCGGCGGCGGACTTGCCTCTTGGCAGTCGGTCTCTGCCATGCCCCGAGAATCTTATTGTTCCCAGGCGGCATAGCGGTCGGGATACGCAAACCTAGGCCCCACGGCCCAAGACATGTCCTTCCCGTTGCCCTCCAGGAAGCTAACCGTCGCCATCATCATCGCCGGGTTGTGCTGCGTCGCGCCCCTGCAGTCCGAGGATTTGCCCGCGCTCAAGCGGCTCACGCCCGTACCGGCCGACCAGCAGATCCCCGCGGCCGATTTCCTGCGGCCGGCGCTGCTGCGGGAGCCGAAACTGAGTCCGTCGGGCACCCATGTCGCGGCCATCGTCACTGCCGGCGAGGACAACCATCTGCTGCTTGTGTATGATCTTGCATCCCAGAAATACGATTTGCTTGGCCAGCAGGGCGACCTGGATGTGAACGACGTCTTCTGGCTGAACGACAAGCGGCTCGTATACCAGGTATCCACGCAGAAGCTGTATGGAATCGGTCTGTTCGCGGCGGATGTCGGCGATCTCGCCAACACCTACCCCATCCTGCAGTATTGGGGCACGAGCCTGATCGCGATCCCGAGGTCCGATCGGCTAAGTCCCCTTGTCTGGAACAGCATCGACCAGCTCCGGCCGCCCTGGCAGGACCTGGGTGCGGCCACCGTCAGCTCCGCGATGGCTTCAAAGGCCAAGGGTGTGAACCTGCTCACGGGCATGATATCGGAGTCGGAAATCCAACCCGTGATAGAGAACAACGACCTCCATATCCTGGACCGCTACCCTGTGCCCGGGGGAGGGAGTACACTCAGCTATATTGCCGACAAGGACGGGAAATTGGCATTTGCCTTGGAAGCCTCGAATGGAAACATTGCGCTGAAGCGGTTTATGCAGGGGACCTGGGTCCGGTGCCCGGTGAACCTGGACAGATGGACCGTACTTGGATGCGGCGACAGGCCGGGAGAGTTGGTCGCGCGGCCGCCGCACAGGGAGGGGACGCCCAGCCCGCTTGAATTCCTGGACGCGGCGACGGCGACCCCGGGGGAGATCCTCGTCGAAGACAAGGGCTACGACTTCATAGGCAGCGTATACCGCGATCCCGTTTCCGGAGAGGTCATCGGGGCGACCGCAGAGCGCGAGGGTCCCCATACAACATGGTTCAACGAGACCTACCAGAGGCTCCAGGGCACCTTGAACCGGTCATTCCCGGGCTTGGTGGTGCGCATACTGGGAAGCGACGACGCACAGGACTTTTTCCTCGTGATGACCTATTCCGACCGGCAGCCCCCGATCTACGACTGGGTCGACCTCAAGGCACACAGGTCGGGCCTTTTCAAGCAGTCGGCGCCCTGGATCGACCCCAAACGGATGCTTCCGAAAGCCATCGTCCGGTTCAGGACGCGGGACGGCCGCCAGCTTGACGCCTACCTGACGCTGCCCGCCGGCGCGTCCAAGGAGCATCCGGCACCCATGGTGGTCCTGCCGCACGGGGGACCCTGGGCAAGGGACAACTGGGGGTTCGACCCGGAGGCCCAATTCCTCGCGAGCCGCGGCTATGCCGTCCTGAAGCCCAACTACCGGGCCTCTCCGGGCTGCACATGGATGTTCCCCGAGAAGGATCAGTGGGATTTTGTGAAGATGAGCTACGACGTCACCGATGCGACGAAGGCGCTCATCGCAACCGGGCTCGTCGACGCCGGCCGGATAGCCATCATGGGCGGCTCGTTTGGCGGATACCTCGCGTTGAAGGGCGTGGTCGACGAGCCCTCGCTCTACCGCTGCGCGGTCGCGATATCCGGGGTGTACGACTGGGAGCAGGTGATCCGTGACCGAAAGTACGACTACTCCCAGTTCGATCCATGGTACGCGCTGCTTCTCCGCCAGCTCGGGGATCCCAGGAACGAACCCGCGAAGTTCGACGCCATTGCGCCCGTGAGGCACATAGACCGGGTGCGTGTGCCGATATTTGTCACCCACGGCGGATATGATCCGATCGCGGACATTGGACAGTCCACCCGGCTGATCTCGGAACTGAAGAAACACGGCGTGCCCTACGATTCCTTCATCGTGAGCACCGAGGGTCACGGCATGCTGCACTTCACCAACAGGGTGGAGCAGTATACCAGGATCGAGGCGTTCCTGGCGAAGAACATGGCGGCCACCGCGGCCGCGGCGCAATAGGCCCCACGTTTCCATGAAGCTCGGACTTGGCCTCTACCGCCACATGCTCACGCGCGAGAACTTCCAGTTTGCGCGGCAGGCGGGCGCCACGCACATCGTGGCGCACCTCGTCGACTATTTCCGGGGAAGCTCGCAGGCGGCCCGTGACAGCCAGCCCACGGGCACCGACCGGGGCTGGGGACTGGCTGGGGATCCCGACAAGCTCTGGACCCTTGAGGAGATGATGGCGCTCCGGAGCGACGTCGAGGCGGCCGGCCTCAAGCTTGAGGCCATAGAGAATTTTGACCCTGCCCACTGGCACGACGTGCTTCTCGACGGGCCAAGGCGCGCGCAGCACATCGAGAACGTCAAGACCATCCTCCGGCGAATGGGACGCGCGGGGATCCCGATGATGGGCTACAATTTCAGCATTGCCGGCGTGGCCGGCCGCACCACCGGCAACTATGCGAGGGGGGAGGCCCGGTCCGTCGGCATGGAGGGCCCCTATGACCCGCCGATGTTCAACGGTATGGTGTGGAACATGGTCTATGACACCCATGCGCCGCCGGGCGAGGTGCCCGCCATCACCCATGAGGAGTTGTGGCGCCGGCTCGACCGATTTCTCGGCGAGGTGCTGCCTGTGGCGGAAGAGGCCGGCGTGAAGCTTGCAGCCCACCCCGACGATCCGCCCATGCCCTTCGTCCGCGGCCAGCCGCGGCTCGTCTACCAGCCGCGGTTCTACCAGAAGCTCATCGACCTGAATCCCAGCCCGGCCAACACGCTTGAGTTCTGCATCGGGTCCCTTGCTGAGATGACCGAGGGGGACATCTACGACGTCGTCGACGATTTCAGCCGCCAACAGCGGCTTGGGTACGTGCATTTTCGCAACGTCACGGGAAAGGTGCCGACCTACAGGGAGACCTTCATCGACGACGGGGATGTGGATATGCACCGGGTGCTCGAGATCCTTAAGAGGAACAAGTTCGACGGGGTGCTCGTTCCGGATCACACGCCACAGATGGCGTGCGCGGCGCCCTGGCATTCCGGGATGGCCTACGCGATGGGATACATGAAGGCTGAGATGAAATCTCTCGGGCTCGCATGAAGAATCCAGCATTTCCCGCCGCATTTTCCCTGGATGGCGAGGTCGCGGTCATCACCGGCGGGGGCACCGGCATCGGGCTGGCCATCGCGGGCGCCATGCGGTCCGCCGGCGCGCGCGTGGTCCTGGTGGGCCGCCGCGAGGCCGAGCTGGCGGCGGCTGTCGGCGAACTCGGCGACGGTTCGAGCTACATCGTGCACGATGTGACTCGGCTCGACGAGGCTGCTGCCCTCGTCGAACGTGCAAGCGCCGCGGCCGGCCCGATCACCTGCCTGGTGAACAATGCGGGTGTCCACCTCAAGAAGGCCGCCGTTGACACGACGCCCGACGAGTTCGGGAGAGTGCTCCAGACGCACGTCCTCGGCGCCCACGCCCTGGTGCGCGCCGTGGTTCCCTCCATGATCGCCCGCAGGAGCGGAAGCATCCTCTTCACCGCGTCGATGGCATCGTTGTTCGGCATTCCGCTGGTCATCGCCTACACGGCGGCAAAATCCGCCTACGTCGGCATGGTGAGGGGATACGCGACCGAGTTTTCACCCCATGGCGTCCGGGTGAACGCGATTGCGCCCGGCTGGATTGAGACGGAGATGTCGCGCAAGGCGCTCGCGGGGGATCCGGCCCGGCGCGACAAGGTCCTCGGGCGCACGCCGATGGGACGGCTCGGGCAGCCCGCGGACATCGGCTGGGCGGCGGTCTATCTGACGTCGCCGGCCGCCGGGTTTGTAACCGGGGTGGTTCTGCCGGTCGACGGCGGCGTCAGCATAGGATTCTGAGCGCCTCACGGCTCCACGCGCGCGTGGAGGCCGACCAGGGTCCCGACAAACCCGCCCGCGACCTGCGTGCTGAGCAGGGTGGCGTCCGCTCCCGACAGCATCGTCTGCCAGGCGCCGGGCGAAAGGGCATACTCGAAGTCGCACGCGGCGCCGTCGCCGACCAGCCGAAATTCCACCCGCGCGGTCTCGGGGATCGCGGCCCGCGCAACCGTCTCGGCCGGACCCCCCTTCAGGCGCTCGACAAACACCTCGAGGCCGCCTTTGCCCCGATGCACGCCAAGGAAATAATGGTGCGTCTCGTTCTGGAATGCCACGAGACCCGCGGAGATTCCGTCCGTCGCCGGCACCCTGAGGGCCGTGCTGGCGACGAAGCGCGCATGCTGAAGGCGCCGTCCGATGAAGGCGGGATTTCCATTTCCGGACAGCTTGTCCCTGCGCGGGGAGAGCAAGAGGCCCCGGCCTGGATCGCCCAGGGCCCACGGTCTCTCGGGTCCTTGCCGGAGCCCGATCCAGAATGACGACAGCGCATGCCCCCGGAAGTCGTCTCGCCAGGTGAAATTGCCGGTCATGGGAGCGCCGGCCGCGGCCTCCACGACTTTGGAGCCGGGCGACGCCGGGCTTGGCGGCACGGCCTGCCCCGGGGCGAGGACCGACGGCCAGCCGTCGACCCATGATACGGGCAGCATAAACGTCTCCCGGCCGGTATTGTACATGTTCCCCTCGTAGGGACGGCAGCCGAGAAACACCGCCCACCATTCCCCGGCCGCCGTCTCGACGAAGTCCGCATGGCCCGTGCAGGTAACGGGGTCTGGCCGATTGGCCGCAAGCGTCCGCTGGGTGAGGATCGGGTTCGCGGGTCCGGGGGAATACGGCCCGCGCACGGAGCGGCTTCGGAACACGACCTCCGAGTGCCCCTCGGATGTGCCCCCTTCCGCGCAGATGAGGTAGTGCCATCCGTCCTTCTTGAACAGGTGCGGCCCCTCGATCCATACCGGGTGATCGGCGGGGTTGGCGCCGCCGTTGACGATGATCTCGCGCGGCCCGACGGGCCTTTTCCCTGCGATGTCGAATTCCTGGAGCCAGATGGCCCGCTGTCCGTCGTAGGACGGCATGTCGTCGGGAGGCTGACCGTTGTTGACGAGCCATGCCCGGCCGTCGTCATCGAAGAAAATGGAGGGATCTATGCCATCGAAGCCCAGCCACACCGGGTCGGACCACGGCCCCTCCGGCTTCGCGGCCGTCATGAGGAAATTGCCTCCTGCATCGACAAAGGTGCAGACGAGGTAAAAAAGGCCCGCATGGTGGCTCAGCGCCGGCGCAAAGATTCCGCGCGAGACACCCAGGCCGTCGTAGTCGAGCTGGCCCGGCCGGTCGACGACGTGGCCGACCAGCGTCCAGTTCACCAGGTCGCGGCTGTGGAATATCGGGATCCCCGGGAAGTAGGCGAACGAGGAATTCACGATGTAGTAGTCGTCCCCGACCCGGCAGATATCCGGGTCGGGATAAAAACCCGCAAAAATGGGGTTGCGAAAATGCCCCGGGGCCAGCGGTGCGCAAAACACGGCGTCGCGGCCCGTGTATTCAAACCACTCGAAGGCGACGGGTGGCGCCGATCCCGGCATGAGCTTTGCGGCGGATAGAGCCATGAGGGGCAGCAGGGCGGTGGTCTTCAAGGTCGCTGATCCGGCCTATTTTCCGCTGGGCGTGCCGGGCACGTAGTGCAGCTGGACGGCCTCGTAATAGTCCAGCGTATGTTCCGGCGGCTCAACCCCGCCGGGCAGCGGCCGCTTCGAGAACTGCTGGAAATAGAGCAGGCAGGCGTCGCGCCACTCGCGGGCGTCCCTTTCCTGGCGCCGGAGGAGCGCCTGCACATGGGCGAAGCGCTCGCCGTCGACCAGGCCGGCAAGCGAATCCCAGTCGCGCTGGAGCTGGCGCACGCCGTCGACGCCGCGCTGGTAGCGCAGGCAGAGCTCGTCCCAGAGGATCCTGCCCGACCTCATCCTGTAGTCCCAGGGAACATGGTGGAACCAGAGCAGGAGCTCCTCGGGGCAGGAGGATGTATCGCCCCAGGCGCGCGCGACCTCCGGCGAATATTCCTCAAGCGCATTGGTGCCGGTGGCCGTGCGGTCGGCGCCGAGGCCCTTCTCGTCGGCGCGATGATAGTACGCGGGGGTCCAGTCCGGCCTGCCCGCGGCGGCCCAAGGTCCGGGACCATAGTGGTGGTCCGTGGCCATGATGTGATGGAGGCCGAGCGGCATCGAGTAGTTCACGACGGTCTCGCGGGAGGTGCGCAGCATTGCGCCGAGCGCCGCGACCACGTCGGGGTCGCTGGAGAACGTCATGCGCGTCCATTCCTCGGCAATGTCGCCTGAATCGAGCGTGTGATCCCATGCCAGGCGGCCGAAGGCATACCAGTTGGCGGCGGCAAGCGGGTGGCCGGTCCAATTTCGGTCCTTGCCCGTGTTGGCGACGCCCGCTATGACCGAGAGCGAGTGGCCGTCCAGGCTGCCGTCGACAATGCGCGCCACCGTGGACCCGGGGCCCCGGGTGCGGGTGTCCGAGCGCAGCGCCTCCTGAAAAAGCGGCCCGAGGTAGGCGAGCTGGATGGAAGCCCCGAGATATTCCTGGGTGATCTGAAGCTCGAGCGCGAGGGGGGTGCGGGGCATCGCGCCAAAGAGCGGGTGAAAGGGCTCGCGCGGCTGGAAGTCGAGCGGCCCGTTCTTGATCTGGACGACGACGTTCGGCCGGAACCTGCCGTCGAGCGGCGTGAACTCCCTGTAGGCCTGCTTCACCCGGTCCACGCCCGGCTGCACCTCATAGACGAACGCCCGCCACATGACGATGCCGCCGTGCGGCGCGAGGGCGTCCGCGAGCATGTTCGCACCGTCGGCGTGCGTGCGGCCGAAATCCTGCGGCCCGGGCTGGCCCTCGGAATTGGCCTTCACGAGGAAGCCGCCGAAATCGGGGATGTACCGGTATATTTCGTCGGCCTTTGCGCGCCACCAGGCCATGACGGCGGGGTCCAGGGGGTCGTCCGTCCTGAGGCCGCCGAGCTCGATGGGCGCGCTGAAACGGGCCGACAGGTACGTGCGTATTCCGTAGGGGCGCAGCTCGCCGGCGATGGCCGCGGCCTTCTCAAGGTAGGCCGGGGTCAGCGCCAGCGTGTCGGCGTTCACGTTCGTCAGCACGGAGCCGTTCAGCCCTATGGACGCGCAGGCCCTGGCATAGTCCCGGTAGCGCGGCGTCTTGTAATCCGGCAGGACGAACCACTCCCAGAGCGAATTTCCCGCGTAGCCGCGCTCGACGGTCCCATTGAGGTTGTCCCAGTGATCCAGTATTCGCCGCTGGATGCGGGGGGCGCTCGTGACGGCGAGGCCCCCGATCGGCCTGTGGGTCTGCAGGTGGCGCAGGAGAGCGAATGCGCCATGGAGGGCCCCGGCATCGCTGTTGGCGGCGATCGCCACCGCGCTGTCCCCCCGCCTCGCGAGCGAATAGCCCTCGGCTCCCGCGCCGGCAACCTGCCCGGCGGATTTTTCAAGGACGACCGACACCTCGCTCCCCAGCAGGCCGCGCATCCCCGCGGTGAGCTCGGCGCGGGCGGCCGACACGGCCGGCGAGTCGGCCCCCGTGGGCGTCTCGAGGATGACCTTCTGCACGCCCTCGGCATACCCCGTCCTCAGCGCCCTGTCGGTGATGCGGTCGTAGCGCAGCCAGAGGCGGTAGCCGTCCTCGGCCGACGCGCGGCAGGCAAGCGCCGCGGCCAACGCGACCATCGCCGGCATGCGGCAAGCCCTGGCGGCGAAGCGGCGCAATGCGGGCGGTCTGGGAGGCATCGGGATCAGGGGCCTGGAGCTGGGCCGATGATCCTGAACCGGCCGCTGGTTTCAAGGAGCGCCAGCATGTAGAGAAGACCATTGTAATAGCGGAAATGCCCGGAGGGGATCTCCATGTCCCAAAGGCGGCCGACAAAGGGCCGGGCGACATCGGGATCCGCCGCCAGGCCGGCGGTCGCGGCCATCGCCGAGAGGCCCGGAGAATTGGTGTCGGTCGAGACCGGCGCGCCGTCGAGCTTGAACCGGTCGGGGCACGACGGGCCCTGCGCCGCGAGGAAACGCAGGACGCGGTTGCTGCGTTCCACCTCCCAGGGATCGGGGTTGAACCAGGAATAATCCATTGCCGGGTAGCACAGCGTTCGCCAGGCGTCGTAGCGGAAATCCTCGTGGCCGCGGCGGACGATGGGCCGGCCGTCGAAACCGCAGTAGTCGGGCATGAGTCCCGTCGTGGGATCAGCGGCCAGCTTGAAGAGCGCGCGGCTGGCCTTGGCGGCGTCGGCGCAGAACGCGCGGTCCCGCGGCGCGGCGGCCCATCGCGCCCACAGCTCGTAGAAGAAGGGCAGGTGGTACGAAGGGTCCGTGAAATGTGCGCCGGCCCCGCCGGGGACGAAGACGACCTGCCTTGCCGCCGCGTCGAACATGCTGGTCGCCCCGACGCCGCCGGAATCCTCCCCCCTGTGGAGCATCGCGCGCAGGATGGCCTGGGCCTGCGCATCATAGTCGAGCATCCCGGAGCCGTCGCCCCACCGGTGCGCGGCGAAGAACAGCGCGGTGGTGAACCACTCCTCGCCGTCCGGCGCAGGCCCCGCGTCGATCTGCCTGCCCTGGAAATCCCCATGCCATGCGAAGTAACCGCTGTAGGGGCCCGCCGGGTGGTACAGGTTCGTCTTCGCCCATCTCCAGATCTGGTCGAATTCCGCCTTCCGGTCCAACTGCACGCAGATCATCATGCCGTAGGACAGCCCCTCCGTGCGGACATCGTGGTTGGCGACGTCGGGGACGTACGCCATGTCCCCCGCGACGGGATAAAAGAGGCGCTGCGTGTCGCCGGCGCCGAGGAACAGCTGGCTCCAGGCGGCGGAGACCTTCGCGTCGATCTCCGCGTCGCCCTTGCCGAGGAGCTCGTGGAACAGGTTGCGGTACGGGCCGCCGTCGCCCGGCAGGGGAGCGGCCGCGCGACAGGCCCCGGCCAGGCCGAGCAGCAGCGGCAGGATTCGGAGTGCGCGCATTCCGGAAGGGTTCCCGCGGCCGCGCCGGCTCAGGCCGCGGCGAAGTTCCTGCGCCGCGCGGCGAGCTCGTCGGCGATCCGGTGCGTCAGGCCCTTGTTGATCTTGTAGAGCAGGAGCAGTCCCGTGCAGACGGCGAAGAGGACGGCCAGGTAGACGGTCGAGCACATGTGGATGCCCTCGAGGGTCCGGGCGGTCTGGGGCTGGTTGGCGGCGTACCCGTACATGCTCATGAGCCAGAGGAACGACGCGGAGCCGAGGCTCAGGCCGGCCTTGATGGCGAAGCAGATCGTCGCGAAGATCACCCCGGTGGCCCGGCGCCCGTTCTTCCATTCGGAGTAATCGGCCACGTCGGCGAACATCGCCCAGATGAGCGGGATCGTCGGGGCATAGACCGCCGCGCCGAGGATGGTGAAGAGGACCATCCCGGCAACGTTCGTCGGCGCCACGGTGTAGAAGGCGGCGGCGGTGACCGCGGACATGGCGAAGCCCGCGATCGCGACGGACTTCTTGCCCCATCTTCTCGCGAGGAAGGGGGAGAGCAGGATGACCGTGATGACCACGATCTTGCCGAGCATGTTGATGATGCTGTTGAAGACGTCGGCGACGTTCGAGTTGGCCAGGTTCGCCCTGTCGGCGTGCACGATGTAGCCCAGCCACTCGAGGACGCCGCCGGGCGCGGGCCCGCCCGCGGCGAGAGGCGCCGCCGTCAGGTGAATCGTCTGCAGCCCGTCGAACATGGCGCCCTTGTCGGCGTAGGAGTGGAAGTAATTGTACAGCGCGCCGCCCTGCAGCGAAAGGAGCCCGAAGTGCAGGAGCGTCATCAGGAACATGACGACCCACGGGCTGTTCGTCAGCAGGTCCCCGAAATCCTGCCTCGGCGTGGACCTCTGCTTGGGCTCCGGGTGGATCCGCTCCCTCGTGGTGGCGAAGGTGATCACGAAGAGGACCATGCAGATCACCGCCCAGAGTCCCATCGTCATGGCCCATCCCCGCTGCTTGTCATGGTCGGCGCCCGCGAACTTGGCGACCAGCGGCAGCGTGAGGCCGCCCACCACGAACTGCGCGATGTTCGCGGCGATGAAGCGGTAGGAATTGAGCTTTGCCCGCTCGTGCACGTCGCCGGTCATCACGCCGCCGAGTGCCGAATACGGCATGTTGTTCATCGAGTAGAGGGTCATCAGAAGGATGTTGGTGACGAGGGCGTAGGCGACCATGGCTCTCCCGCCCAGCCCCGAGGGCGTCCGGTACGCGAGGTACATGATCGCCGCCCACGGCAGCGCCGTGAAGAGGACCCACGGCCGGAACCGGCCCCAGCGCGAATGGGTGCGATCGGCCAGCACGCCCACGAGCGGGTCGAAGAAGGCGTCCCAGAGCCGGGCGATGAGGATAATCGTCCCCGCGGTGCCGGCGGCCAGCCCGAAGACGTCGGTGTAGAAGTTCGACTGGAAGAGGACCATCGTCATGAAGACGAAGTTGGCCGCCGCGTCGCCGCAGCTGTAGCCGAGCTTCTCGCCGACGGATAATTTCTGCGTGGTGTCGCTCATGGGGTGGGGGTCGGTGGGACAACTTCTGCGGCTTCGCCGGCTAGACGAGGATGATTTCGGCTGTGGCGGGCGCCGGCGCGCCCAGGGCCTGCGCGCGCAAGCCCGGCGAGGCGGAACCCACCACCAGGCGGTAGCGGCCGGGAACGTGGACGCTGCGGCCTTCCGAGTCGACCTGCGCGAAGGCGCCCGCGGGAAGGTGGAATTCGACCCTGGCCGTCGAGCCGGCCGGCACCGGTATCTTCTGAAAATCGACCAGCGTTGCGCGAGGGGCGTCCGGCCATTCGCGCGGGGGCTGGACATAGCACTGCACCGCCTCCTCGGTCGCGACGGACCCGACATTGGCGACGGTCGTGCGCAGCGCCACCTCCTGCCCGGAGGCAAGGGTGGGGGCGCCCAGTTCGAGCGGGCCGTACTCGAGCTTCGCGTAGCCCAGCCCGAATCCAAACGGGTAGAGCGGCTCGATCGTCGAAAAGCGATAGGTGCGGCCGCGCATGCCATAGTCGGCGAACGCAGGCAGGTCCGCGGTGCGATAGGGCACGGTCACGGGAAGCTTGCCCGAGGGCGAAGCGCCCCCAAAGAGCACGTCGGCGAGCGCGCGGCCGCCTTCGCAGCCCGGGTACCAGACCTGAAGAACGGCATCGGCGAGGTCCTGGGCCTCCGGGACCGCGATCGCGCTTCCGCCGGTAAGGACGACCACGAGCTTCCTTGCGTGCCTTCGAAGCTCGATCAGGAATTCGAGCTGCACCCGCGGCAACTCGATGGAGTCGCGGTCCCCGTCGGTCGGCGAGGCGACGGCGTCGCCCTCCTCCCCCTCCAGCGAGGGATCGAGGCCGAGCACGGCGATGGTGATTTCGGACTCCGCGGCGGTGGGATAGGTGTAGTTGACGCCGGGGGCGGCGGGCCCCAGCAGGGGGCAGCCGGTGCGATAGACGACGCGGCAGCCTTCCGCCGCGGATTCGGTGATGCCCTCCAGAAGGGTTATGAGCCGGGACGAAACCCCGAAATAGTCGCCGAGAAGCGCGCTGGTGTTGGCGGCGGTCGGGCCGGTGACCAGGATGCTCTCATGGTCCCGCCGGAGCGGGAGGACCCCGTTGTTCTTCAGCAGCACGATCGATTCCACGGCGGCCCGCCGGGAAAGGGCGCGGTGGGCGTCGCAATCGATGATCGAGACCGGCGTCCGGGACCATGGCACGCGCTCCTGGGGGTCCAGGATGCCGAGCCTGATCTTGGTGGCCAGAAGGCGGCCGAGCGACGTGTCGATCTCCGCCTCGGCGACGAGGCCCCCGCCCACGGCGGCCAGGAGGTCGTGGTACGTCCGGCCGCAGTTGAGGTCGCAGCCGTTGTGAACCGCGAGGGCCGCGGACTCGGCTGCGTTGCGCGTCACCTTGTGATGGATGTGGATGTCATCGAGGGCGCCGCAGTCGCTGACGACGTGGCCGCGGAAGCCCCAGCGGCCGCGAAGGACGTCCACGAGGAGGAGCTTGCTGCCGCAGCAGGGCTCCCCGAGCGTGCGGTTGTAGGCGCCCATAACCGCCTCGACGCCCGCCCGGACGAGTTTTTCAAATGCCGGGAGGTAGGTCTCGAAGAGGTCCTTCTGGGTGGGCCGCGCGTCGAAGCCGTGGCGCTCCCGCTCGGGTCCGCTGTGCACGGCGTAGTGCTTGGCGCAGGCCGCAGCCTTAAGGTAGCGCCCATGGTCGCCCTGCAGCCCCCGCACCATCGCCACGCCGAGCTCGCCCGTCAGGTACGGGTCCTCGCCAAACGTCTCCTGTCCGCGGCCCCATCTCGGGTCGCGGAATATGTTGATATTGGGCGTCCAGAAGGTGAGGCCCTGGTATTGTCCGCGCCGCCCCGCGGCGATCGCCGCGTGGTGCTTGGCCCGCGCCTCGTCGGAAATCACGCTCGCGACGCGCCGCACGAGGGCGCGATTCCATGTGGCGCCCAGCCCGATCACCTGCGGGAAGACGGTGGCCCGCCCGTTGCGGCCGACACCGTGGCAGGCTTCGTTCCACCAGTTGTAGGCGGGCACGCCCAGGCGGCCGACCGGGTTGTTCTCATGCAGCATCTGGTCGATCTTTTCCTCCAGGGTGAGCCGTCCCACGAGATCCCGGACGCGTTGATCCAGGGGCAGGTCGGGATCCAGGAATGGGAATGCGTTCGCCATGTGCTCGTGGTGACGAAAAGGGGGATTCGGGGCGGCTCGACCGTAAGGTCTGGGTGCGAATGAGCCGACTTTCGAGCAGTTTCTGGCCTCGGCGCACCGTCGGCTGGCGTCACGGGCGCCAGGGGATTAGCATCGAGGTCCGGGAGGGATTGCCCCATCCAAGGTCCAGCCACGCCAGGGCAGCCCCTGCCGAGGCCCTTGATGAAAGAGACGCCCCTTTCCGCGGTTCCGGTCCCCGTTCGATCCCGGATGTTGATGGGGTTCATCGGCTCCCTTGCGCTTGCCGCCGTCCCAGGCCCGACCTGGGCGGTAGACGCCGTTCCGTCCGCCACCCCAAGCGGAATGCCCACGGCGGAAGAACGCCGCAGGCTGGGGGAACTGGCGGCCGCGGACCATGGGAGGATGATGGACCTCCTGCATCTCGCGGAGCCAGGCTCGCTGCCGCCCCCGGCCGATGACCCGCGTCGGCCCGCGAACACGCACCCGGTCGGCGGGGCGTCGCCAAACTGGACCGACGACGTGCCGGGCCACACGATCGTGCGCTCGAGCTGGGGCAACTGGTCGAACTACGACCTGGCCAGGGCCGACCGCTTTGCGATCCCCGACGTCCTGACATTGAAGAACGGCGAGCCGGTGAGGGATGCCGACACGTGGTGGAACAGGCGGCGCCCGGAGATCCTCGGCGATTTCGAATCCGAGATCTATGGAAGGATCCCCAGGAATACTCCCACGGTGACATGGGAGGTCGCCGAGACCGTCCGGGACGCGCTCAACGGCGCGGCCACGCTGAAGCGCATCGTGGGCCGCATCGACAATTCCAGCTACCCCTCGGCAAACCCGAGCATCGCCATCGCGCTTTACATCCCGGCGGGCGCCCCCGGGCCGGTGCCCGTGATGGTCGTCGCGAGCTGGAACACGACCGGCAGGGGCTTCGGCCCCGCGCCCGGAGGCCCGACCGCGATGGAGCAGGTCATCGCCCACGGCTGGGGCTTCGCGCTCGTCAACACCTACTTGATCCAGGCGGACAGCGGGGGCGGCCTCAACCTGGGAATCATCGGCCTCGTCAACCAGGGCAGGTCGAGGAAGCCCGACGACTGGGGAGCGCTCGCCGCCTGGTCATGGGGCCTGAGCCGCGCGATCGACTATTTCGAGACCGACCGGGACGTGGACGCGAGGCGTCTCGGCATCGAGGGCCATTCGCGGTGGGGCAAGGAGGCCCTTTTTGCGGCCGCGCTCGACCCGCGCTGGGCGATCGTCTATTCGAGCTGCTCGGGAGAGGGCGGCGCGAAGCTTCACCGCCATGACGTGGGCGAATCCGTCGACAATGTCTGCGGCCCCGGCGAGTACCACTGGATGGCCGGGAACTTCCTCAAGTACGCCGGCCACTGGGACCGGCTGCCCGTGGACCAGCACGAATTGATCGCCCTCATCGCCCCGCGGCCGGTCTTCATAACGGGCGGCACGCAGGACCTTTGGTCCGACCCCGTCGGGGAGTTCAAGGCCTGCGTCTATGCCGGGCCGGTCTACCGCCTGCTCGGCAGGCGGGACCTCGGCACGACGGAGGTTCCCGCCCCCGACGTCGCGCTGATCGACGGCGACATCGGGTTCAGGCTGCACGCCGGCGGCCACACCGACCTCCCCGACTGGCCCACGTTCCTCACGTTTGCCGACAGGTATTTCAAGGCAGCGGGTCCTACGAACTGAGCATGCCCGCGGGACCATCCCCGGGCACCCGGAGGCCTAGTCAGTTCCTGATCTGCCACTGTGTCCCCACGTTGCCGAGGTAGACGGAGGATTCGAAGGTGGTGCCGTTCATCAGCCAGATGTAGCGGTCGCCGGTGGAGGTGTTCTCAAAGACGAGGTCCGGCTGCCCGGCGCCGGTGAAGTCCTCGGCCGCCTGGAGCTGCCACTGCGTGCCGGGGTTGCCGAGGTCGACGGCGGCCTCGACGGTGGTGCCATTCATCAGCCAGACGACGCAGTCTCCCGTCGACATGTTCTGGAAGACGATGTCCGGCTGGCCTTCGCCGTAGAAGTCGCCGGTGTCCGCAATCCGCCACTGCGTGGTCAGGATGCCGAGGGAGACGCTCGAGCTGAAGCTCGTGCCGCTCATCAGCCAGATCACGCGTTCGCCGGTCGTCGTGTTCGTGAACAGGATGTCAGGCGAGCCGTCGCCGTTGAAGTCGCCGACGGCGTTGATGGTCCATCCGGCCGGCGCCGCGCCCACCGAGACGCCGGAGACGAAGCTCGTGCCGTTCATCAGCCAGATCACGATTTCGCCGGTCGAGGTGTTCATCCACAGGAGGTCGGCGTTGCCGGTGCCCGCGAAGTCCCCGGTCCCCACGATCTGCCACGGCGGGGCGACATTGCCGATGAAGACGCTGGAGGAGAAGGTGGTGCCGTTCATCAGCCAGACATAGAGGTCCCCGGTGGTGGTGTTCTCAAAGAGGATGTCCGGCTGGCCGTCGCCGTTGAAGTCGAGCTTCGCCAGCTCAACCGGATCCAGGCCCGACGGGTAGAGCTCCCAGTTCGAGGGGACGACGCCCAGCGAGACCGTGCTTGCGTGAGTGTAGCCGTTCATCAGCCAGATCACGCGCTCGTCGGTCACGGCGTTGGTCATGAGCAGGTCCGGCGAGCCGTCGCCGTTGTAGTCGGCGATGGCCGAGATCCTCAGCTCCGCGGGAATGATCCCGATCGACTCGTCGAGGGTGTGCGTGGTGCCGTCCATGAGCCAGATCAGGCCCTCACCGGTGGTCGTGTTCCTGAACAGGATGTCGGGAGAGCCGTCCTCGTTGAAATCGGCGACCCCGGAGATGGACCAGTAGGCCGGGACCACGCCGAGCGACACGGAGGAGCCGTAGCTGGTCCCGTTCATCAGCCAGATCACGCGCTCGCCGGTCGTCGTGTTCGTGAACAGGATGTCAGGTTTGCCGTCTCCGTTGAAGTCGGCGACCCCGGAGATGATCCAGTTGGTCGCGACGACGCCGAGCGACACGCTCGAGGAGAAGGTATTGCCGCTCATGAGCCAGATCACACGCTCGCCGGTCGTCGTGTTTGTCCAGAGGATGTCGATGTTGCCGTCGCCGCCGAAATCTCCGGTGCCGTCGATCTCCCAGCTGGTCGCGACGTTGCCGAGCGCCACGCTCGATCCGTAACTGGTCCCGTTCATCAGCCAGATCACGCGATTGCCGGTCGACGTGTCCGTCCAGTACAAGTTCGGGCTGGTCGTGGTGGTGGCTATCGATCCCGAGGTTCCCGACTCCGAGGATGTCACCGAGTCCGAAACCGTGATCGTCTGGGCCCCGGATGTGTTCAGGGTGACCGAGAACGTCCCGGTCCCGCTCGTCAGGGTGGAATTGCCCGGGAGGTTTGCCACGCCGTCGGAGCTGGTGAAGTGCACCGAGCCCGCGTAGCCGGTCGCCACGTTGTTGTTATTGTCCAGCGCCGTGACGGTCACCGTGATGGCCCCGCCCGCCACGGCCGACCCCGGCGCGCTGACTGAGAAGTGGGTGGCGACATCCGGAATGGCGGCGACGCTGGTGAGCGCGACGAACGCCGTTCCCGCCCCGACGGGGCCATCGCTGCCGGAGAGAACGCCCCGAATCATTCCGGACACCTGGATCACGTTGTTGGCCGTTGGCGAGGCCACGAGCTCGTAGTAATAGATGACCCCGGGGGAGGTGGCCGTGGCCGACTCCGGTGTGTCGATGTTGGCGCCCTCGCCGGAAATGCTGTCGCCCGTGATGAAGATTGAGTTCCCGTTGCTGGGGTTGACGCTCATGATCCCCGAGTTCAGGTTCGAGGTGCCGGCAACGGAAACGACGAGCAGCCCGGTTGCAAAGTCCCAGGACATGCCGGTCGGGGCATTCAACTGCGAGCTCGCGAGCGTCGTGCGGTTGCCATTGGCCGCGTTGACGAAAATCACCTGGTCGGAGCTCCCCAGGGTTGCCTCGATATAATAGATCGCGCCCGTCGGCCCGACGGCGGGGAACCGCGGGGTGTTGATGGCCGGGCCGCTGCCCACGGTGCTGCTGGTGATGACGGTCTCCGCGCCTGAGCTCGGATTGACGCTGAAGAGGGCGGCCGTCGTGGGCGAAGAGCCGGCGTCGGAAACAATGAGCATTCCGGTTGTGTAGTCCCAGGCCATGCCGGTCGGGGCGGTGAAGGGCGTGCTCGTGACCGCTGTGCGATGGTGGTTGGTGGGGCTGACCGCAATGACCTGGTTCAGCGTCCCCGAAGCGAGCGCCTCGATATAGTAGACCAGCCCGTTCGGGGCGACGACAACGAATTGGGGAGTGTCGAGCACCGCGCCCTCTCCCTCCGCGCCAAAGCCGGTGAAGTCTATCCTATTTCCGGTGCTGGCCGCCACGTAGAAGACGCCCGAGGTGCCGTCGTTTGAGCCGGCGTCCGCCACGATCGCATCGCCGGGATATAACGTTATGGAACTTTCCGCCTGCGCCCCTGCAACCAACCCAAGGCTGATGCCCGCCAGGAATATCCTGCGAAGGAAACGGTGGGCATGTGCGCCGGCGGAAAAAATCATGGAATTAGGGAGCCGAAACGAAAGTGTCCTGGCAGGCGCGATTCAATTCCGGGACGGGAATATGCCGGCCATCGCTATGCACAAATTAACGCAAAGATACGGCTGGATGTTGCTGATCGGCGTGCTCCCGCCGGCCGGCCCCAGCGTCGTGGATGCCATGTTGGCCGTCGGGGTCGCCACATCGTAGATGGGCGTTCCCAGGCGTGCGTCGGGGGCCGCAAGGTAGGCTCCGCCCGGGGACTGGGTAGTGGCCGCGCCATTGTAGGCGTTCAAGGTGTGGGTATGCGGTGGCAGATTGGAGAGCAGGAGCGTCGTGGTCTCCGAACCCCCGATCTCGCCCTGGACGAAACCTGCGCCGAAGTGCATCGGGACGCGCGACCGCAGGTCGGGAAGCTGAAACGTGGTCGTCCCGTTTCCCCCATAGGTGGTGCCCAGCAGGGCAAACAGAGCCTGGTTCTGGTTGATCGGCAGCGTCTGGCCATTGCACATCGCCCAGCCTTTGGGATTAAAGTTGAAGCTGAACGTCCTGATTTCACCGAGAAACGGGTTGGACATGGGATGAAAACGCTTAGGAAATGGCGATAGCCTCTGGCTTCGGGATCAGTTGCGGCTTGGGTAGACCCCAAACAACGAGATGATGAAAGAGATGCCAAGGCATGGCTGGCCAATCGGGATCGGGTTCCCCATTCCGGTATGGCCGACCGCCAGGGGGCCCATCGATGTGTTGGGAGCCCCGGAGGTGTAAATCGGAGCCTCGTTGCGAAGCGTCGCGGCAAGATAGGTATTGCTTGCCGGAGTCCGCGTCGGGGAACTGGGTGCACCATTGTCCGCCGCGACGAGGTGGTTGTGGGTCGGCATGTTGGCCTGGGTCAATGTTATCGATTCAGCGCCGCCTTGCTGGCCCATGACATAGGTCGAAAGGCCGGCGCCCGTCCCCTGGTGTATCGGAAAGCGGCCGCGCAGGTCGGGCAATTGAAACGTGGTCGTCCCGTTTCCCCCATAGGTGGTGCCCATGAGGGTAAAAAGGACCTCGTACTGGGAAATCGACAGGGTCTGACCCGCGCAGAACTGCCAGCCCTGGGGCGCAAAGTTGCCCGCGAATATCCTGATTTCACCAACGTAAGGTTGTGACATGGTGGCGGCGCTTTAGGGCGTGAGCGATTGGTTCCTGGTCCTCGGGATCAATTCCGGGCGGGGAATATTCCCTGGAGCGCGATCACAAAATTGACGACAAGGTAAGGCTGAAGGTTTGAATAGGGCGTGTTGGCGCCGGTTATCGCGATCGCCTGCGGCGCCATCGTCACGTTCGGGGCGGTGCCCGTGTAGATGGGAGCCGCGCTGCGCAGTTGGGTCGCAAGGGCGGTGCCGGATGGGCTGTGGGTCGTGGGCGGGTTGCCGGCGGCCACCAAGGTATGGGTGTGACTCGGCAGCTCATTGGCGTTGAGCGTGATCCCATTCAAGCCCATCGACTCCCCAACCTCAATAGGGTTCAATCCGGGACCCGAGCCCTGTCCGATGGGGACCTGACCCTGGAGTTTGGGCAGGCCGAACGTCGATGTTCCATTGCCGCCAAAGTTGGTGCCTAGCAGGGAGAAAAGCGCGGTGTTCGAGGCAATGCTGAGGATTTGCCCGTTGCACAATGCCCAGCCTTCCGGCGCGAAAGTGAAACCGACCATCCTTATTTCAGCGATGAAAGGTTCGCTCATGATCTAGGTCCGGGTAAAAGTCTTGCTTGGCGCGAAAGAAATCAGAGGAAATGCCTGGCGATGACCCATCACGTGACGCTGCGTGCCTCGTGCCCGGACGACAAGCCGTTTCTCTACGAAATATATTCCGGAATCCGGCGGGACGAGGTGGCTTCACTGGGATGGAGCCGGGAGCAGGAGGAGGCCTTTTTCCGGATGCAATTCGCTGCACGGCAACACAGTTATCGCAATCAGTTTCCCGACGCCTCCTATTCGATAATCGAGCTGGGGAAGCGTCCCGTGGGAGGGATGCTCGTCGCGCGCGACGGGGATGGGATATGCCTGGTCGACATCGCGCTCCTTCACCCATTCAGGGGGAAGGGCATCGGTCGCAAACTCATCGCGGAATTGCTCGACCAGGGGGCCAAGGCTGGCCTGGGGGTACGCCTCTCGGTCGTGAAGGGGAACCGGGCGATAAACCTGTACAGGCGCCTCGGATTTTCAGAGGTGGGGGAGGAGGCTGGCGGAATGTATGTAAAAATGGAGTGGCCGTCCCCTAAGCCTGCAATTGCGTCGGGCGGCAACCGGTGATCTCTACCGGACGACATGCAATCCAGCCTGCGACTTTCCCGCTCCTTTGACGCCGCCCGGCTCCAGGCGGAGCTTGACGGGATCGTCTCCGAGGAATTCGTGCCCCATTTCAACACCCAGTACTACACGGGTGACTGGAGCGCTGTCCCGCTGCGATCGGTCGGGGGCAAGGCCCGCCACATTTACCCGGATCCCACGGCAAAGACGGCCTTTGCCGACGCGCCGCTCCTCGAGCGCTGCACGTACGTCAGGGAGATCCTTGCCCATTTCCAATGCCCCCAGCAGGCCGTGCGATTCCTGCGCCTGAAGCCCGGTTCGGTGGTGCGCAAGCACACGGACCTGGCGTTGGGCTTCGCCGACGGTGAAATCCGCCTGCACATCCCCGTCCGCACCAATCCCGGCGTCATCTTCCTTCTCGATGGCCAAAGGGTGGTGATGAACGAGGGGGAGTGCTGGTACATCGACTTCACGCATCCGCACAGCGTGGAGAACCGGGGGGCAACCGACCGAATCCACCTGGTGATCGATTGCGTGCTCAATGACTGGCTGCGGGACCTGATCCTGGCAGAGTCCGCCCGCGCCGTCCCCGCCTAGGCCTGGGCGCGTCGGATCGATTCCAGCTTTTCGTAGGGCTCGGCGAGCCAAACCTTGGCCAGTTCCCTAATCCGGTCGCTGGCCTCCCGCTGCTTCCCGGCCGAATCGTCCTCAAAGACGAAGCCGGGGCTTTTTGCGTCGAATTTGGCCGCCTCTTCCATCGTCGCCTGCTCCTCGTGCGTCATCTCCAGGCCGAAATGCCGGGAGATTGCTCCGAATATTGCGCCGGGAAGCTCACGGTAGTTCACAAAAAGGCCCCTCCCGTTGCCGCGATTCTCGATGGCCGCGCCGCAGAATTGAGCCAGGACGCGGGCCGAGTACCCATCGAGCGCGGCGGGATTGACCGTGGCCGGGTCCAGCCCCAGTCGACGGGGGTCGATGATGCCGGGAACCATCTGGATGCCCGGCATCCGGTCCTGTGAGACGAGGATCTCGACCGGATCGCGGTAGAGGAAGATCCATGGGACCCCGGGGAAAGCCTCGAGGATCGCCGGCAGTTCGCACACGTGCCAGCTGTCAAACTTGATGAAAAGGCGGTCCTCGCCGTTTCTCGGCTGGGCGATCGCGCTCACGAGCCCCCGGAGGGCCCTCCGTGCCGACTCGGGGGACCCCGGCGCGCCGGTCCCCGATAGGTGCAGAAGCTGGTCGAGGGCGGGCGGCTCGGAAATGACGAGGGTCCGGGGGAGGGTCGCCAGCAGGCGCGAAACCAGGGTCGATCCGCACCGCGAAAGGTGGAAGATGAACCCGGCGGGCGCTATTCCGGGAAAATCCCAGGCGAGGTCCCCGAGGTGCCCTACCGGCGTCTCCCGGCGAAACAGCATCCGCGCCGGATCGCTGAGCGCATGGTTCACCGTCTGCTGGAAAAACGGATCCGTCGGGCGAATCCCGGCAAAATAGCACCAGTCCACCACGCAGCCGGCCTGGCGGAGGCGAACCGCGATCGGCATCCAATCTCTCCAGGGCGATTCGGCCATGGTCAGGGCCCCGGCCTTGCGGAGGCGCATGCGGCGTTCCAGGCCCTGCGAACCTCCGGCAATCCGAAAACCAAGCCCCGCTCGCGCCCGAGCTCAATCGCCCTGGCCGCAAGGCGGTCGATGTCGCGATGGCCGCAAAGTCCCTGCAGAAGCGCGGGATCCTCGACCGCCAAGGCGCAAAAGGCCTGAAAGGCCGCGCGTGGGTCTTCAGCCCCGCTCAAACCAACCGGCACAGGGTCGCCCGGTAAAAGCAATCGCCGCCGGCGGCTGTTCCCGGAACGATGAAAAGATCCATCCGGCCCAAATCGGGATGCAGAAAGGAATAGGTGCCCTCAGACAGCTGGAGCTGGGCCTTTCCGCGAAAACGCAGCGATGCCGACTCGAGATTCTTGCGCCTGCCGTGCGCGACTTGGTCCAGCACCATGCGCTGGAAGCCATGCGGGCTCCGCACCCGAAATGAAGTTCCAAAAACGCCTTCAAACGCAGTCCCGGACCAGCCTTCCTTGCCCACCGCCGCCGATTGCGAATTGCCGAACGGGCGAAGATACGGGCCGACGGAAAACGCCGTCGCGGAAATGAAGAGGTTGCGGACAAAATCGCGGCGCTCCATGTTTATTCCTCGTGAATACACGAAATATCGCATTCGCGTAAAGACTATACCTACTTCAATGCCCGCGTCCGATCCCTCACTTGCCGCCCCGACGGACGTCGGCTCCCTCGGCATTTACCAGCTGAAGCGCCTGTGGTCGCGGGCCATGGCGGGCCGCCGGGGGCGCCCCCCCGGCGGCGCTCCCGAGCCCCAGCTTGACTGCCTAGTCATTCACGCGGTGGGCCTTGGGCTCGAGCAGGCGATGCAGCATCTCTACAGGACCGGACCGGCGTTCGAGGAGTTTGAAGGCTGGATCCTGGCGACGGCCGGCCCGGTTGATCCCGATCAGGTTGCGAGGATAAACGCGGTGGTCACCGGCTCCAAATGCCCCCCGGAAGTCCAAAAGCGGCTCGATGCGGTTGCCGCGGCCGAGCCCGTGCTTTCGCCGGACGACCTCGCCTTCTGGCACAGGCAGGGGTACGTCATCCTTCCGAACGCGGTTCTACCCGAGGCGTGCGCCGCGACCGAGCGTGCCATCTGGGATCACGTGGGGGCGAGCCCGGACAATCCGGAGGGATGGTATTTCGAGAACGCCCATGGGATCATGGTGCAGCTTTTTCAGCACCCTGCGCTGACCGCCAACCGCCATTCCCCCCGCATCCACAAGGCCTTCTCCCAACTCTGGGACACGACGGACCTCTGGGTCACCACCGATCGGGTCGGGTTCAACCCGCCGGAACGCCCGGGGCACAAGTTTCCGGGCCCCCATCTGCACTGGGACGTCAGCCTGCAACAGCCTATTCCTTTTGGCACGCAGGGCATTCTTTATGTGACGGATACCCCTCCTGAGCAGGGCGCCTTCACCTGTGTCCCGGGATTTCACAACAGGATCGAGGCGTGGCTCAAGGGCCTGCCGACCGGCGCGGAGCCGCGCCGGCAGGACCTGCACGCCCTCGGCTCAAAGCCCATCGGCGGCCGCGCCGGCGACCTGATCATCTGGAATCAGGCTCTGCCGCACGGCAGCCGCCCGAACCTCGGAGCCCGCCCTCGCTTGGTGCATTACATCAATATGCATCCCGCTCACGTCGAGGAACAGTCTGTGTGGCTTTAGAGAAGGCCTGGGTTTCTCCGCATGTCCTAGGAGTGTCCGGCTCCGCGCCTTTTCGACAGGCGCAGACCCTGATTCGAGCCAGCGCAAAAAGCTGTCCCGGGGAACTCCGGATGCTTTGTTAGCGCCCATGGAAAACGATCGGCATGTGACGGCTATCGATCCAGTGGTCGAGCGCATGGTCGCGTTTCTCGGCACCATCGGTTTGCCGGTGAGTCTTGACAGGATTGGCGAGCGCACGGTCGTGCCGGGCATACTCATAGACAGAGGCGTCATCGTGGTGGACGAATCACAGCTGGCCTACCCCGGCGATCTGCTGCACGAGGCGGGACATCTGGCGGTCATGCCCGCTGCCCGCCGGGGGCAAATTCATTGCGATGCCGGGAATGAGCCCGCGGAGGAAATGGCAGCGATCGGCTGGTCGTATGCGGCCGCGCTTCACATCGGGCTGGATCCGGCGGTGGTTTTTCATGAGGCCGGATACCGGGGCGGATCCCAATCGCTGCTGGAGAATTTTGCCGCCGGGAGGTATTTGGGAGTGCCTATGCTGCAATGGCTTGGATTGGCCGAGGACCTCCGGACGGCGACGGCCAATGGCCGACGGCCATATCCCGAGATGCTCCGCTGGGTTGCCGATCGGTAGCGTTTTGCGAGGGCATCGCGCGAGAACCCGGAAAGACGGTCCGCCAAGAATCGAGACCCAATGGGTCGGCAACATCAAAGCCAGGGACTTGAGGCAATGCGGCGACCGCCGACAGTTGCCTTTGTCGGGGGATTGGGCCAATTTCCGCCGGTTCCCAACCCCGGCCATGCCTTCCCAACACGCGATTGAAATATTCGCCCTGCTGAACTTCGCGATTGTCGGCCTCGCGCTCGTGGTCCAGCCGGGCGCATGGGCGCGCTACTTCGAGTGGATGCGGCGCGAGGGCGAGGCCGGGGCCGTCATCTACGGGCTCTTCTGCGTGCTATGGGGCTCGCTGATCGTTTCCTTTCACCCCACGTGGCATGGCCTCCTCATCATCCTCCCGGCGTTTGGCGCGCTCCAGACCATCGAGGGCCTCGTGTTTCTTATATTCCCGGGCTTCGGCCTCCGCCTTATTTCGAAATTCAACGCGGAGCGCCTCTGGCTATTCCGCCTGCTCGGGCTGATCGCGCTGGGTCTCGCCTTGTATATCTACCTGATCCTTCTGCCGGCGGGCATCTAGGGTGCTGCAGACAGTGCCGAGTCGGCCCTTTCCTCCCCGTTTGACGATTGGTGCAAGAATCAGGGCATTTCATGGGCCACTCACCGGCATGGGTGGCGATGGAGGAGCAGGTGAGTGAACCCCGGTGGTGGCAGTGGCCCACGATCCTCTCGCTGGACGCGCCCGCCGTGGCGTTGCTCTGGCAGTGGCTGCTCGCGCGCTCGGCGAACGCGACGCTGCACGCTCACGACGCGTTCATCTTGGGTGCATCGGTCTGGCTCGCCTATGTCGCCGACAGATGGATTGAGGGCTGCCGCCTCGCCGAGGTCTTCACCCTGCGACACCGGTTCTACCAAAGGTGGAGGTGGCCGGTGGCAGCCGTCTGGCTGGCGGTCCTGGGCTGTGACGTGGGCATCGCGCTCCTGCACCTTACAAGCCGTGAGCTTGAGGCCGGGCTGGTGCTGCTCGCGTTCGTGGTGGTCTACCTGTTCTCGCACCAGCTGGTTCACCGCAACCACGGCTGGCGGCTCCCCAAGGAGGCCTGCGTCGCCATTCTGCTGGGCGGCGGAGCCGGGCTGTTTCCGTTCCTGCGCTCGCCCTTCCCGTGGTGGCCGCTGATCCCTCCGCTCACGCTCTTCGTTCTTCTCTGCTTCGTGAACTGCGTGCTGATCTCGGCTTGGGAATGCGAGGTCGACGAAATGCACGGACAGACGTCGATCGCGCTGCAGTTTCGGCGCGGGGTCGCCTTCAGCAATGCGGCGCCCTGGGTCCTGGCGGGGGTTGCCGTTGCTTTCCTGGCGGCCGGGACGGCCGACCAGGCACGGCCGGCGGTCCTCTGCGCCGCCGCCAGCAGCGTCTCTCTCGGCATGGTCAACCTCCTTGAGCCGCATTCCGGAAGGCAGCTCGCGCGCGTGCTCGCGGACGTTGCGCTTATGACCCCCGTCGTGACCCTGATGGGGACGCTTCTGCGATGAGATCGCAACCGGCCGGCTTTGATCGCCTCGCACCCGTTTATCGGGCGCTGGAATTCCTCGCCTTCGGCCGCGACCTGGAGCGCGCCCGATTTTGCTTCGTGCCCGAGTTGATCGCCTGCCGCCGCATCCTCGTCCTCGGGGAGGGGGACGGCCGCTTCCTCGCCCGCCTGGTGGCGGGCGCTCCCGACGCGAGGGTGCATTGCGTGGACAGCAGCCCGGCGATGCTTGGCCTCGCTGCCGCCCGGATCTCGGGCGCCGGGGCGGCGGAGCGCGTATCGTTTGAGCGGGCCGACGTGATGGGCGTGGCGCTTGATCCGGCGGCCTACGACGCCGTGGTGACGCTCTTCTTCCTGGACTGCTTTACGCCCGCGCAGGTCGCCGCGATTGAGAGGAAGGTCCGGCCGAGCCTGCGCGGGGGCGCCCTCTGGCTGTTTGCCGACTTCATCCTGCCAGCGCGGGGTTTTCGCCGATGGCGCGCCAAGGCGTGGCTCAGGATCCTTTATTTCTTCTTCCACAGGGAGGCCGCAGTGACGGTCCGGTCGCTGCCCCCCTCGGAGGAAATCCTGATCAAGAGCGGGTTTCGGCGCGTCGCGGTGCGCGATTTTCAGGGAGGTTTCGTGCGGAGCTCCGTCTTCGATTTGCCCGGGGAACGCACCTGACCGGCCAGCGCCGAGCCCGCGCGCGACTTCCTGAATTTAGCGGATCGTCGGCCCGGCGGCGGTCACAGGGCGCCGGTTCCGAAGCTCGCGGTGGCAACCACCTTCAGCTCGCAAAACTCGCGCAATCCCTCCTCGCCCCCCTCGCTGCCCAGGCCGCTGGACTTCATTCCCCCGAAGGGTATCTCGGCCCTCAGGGGGCGCCATTCGTTGACGCCGACGATGCCCGCATCCAAGGCGTCCGCCACGGCGTTGGCACGGGCGATGTCGCCGCCATAGACGTAGGCTGCGAGCCCGAACGGGGTGGCGTTGGCGCGGCGGACCGCGTCCGCAAGGTCGTCGTAGCACAGGAGGGGAGCCACCGGGCCGAAGATCTCTTCTCGGGCCACGCGCATCTCGTCGCGCACTCCGCGGAGGATGACCGGGGCGAAAAAGCTGCCCCCCGAGAGGGCGGGATCGCTCTCATGGCTCCGGTTTTCGCAAAGGACCTCGGCTCCCGCCGCCAGCGCTTCGTCCACAAGGCCGCGCACCCGCTCGCATGCGTGCCCGTGGATGAGCGGCCCGACATCCACGCCTGCGGCGAGGCCATTTCCCACCCGCAGGCTGCGCCATTGCGAGGCAAGCTTGTCGGCGAACGCCGCCTCAAGCGACGTCGGCACAAAGATTCGATTGGCGGTCACGCAGACCTGGCCGGAGCAGAGCAGCTTCAGCTTGGCGAGGTCCGCGGCGGCGAGGTCCAGGTCTGCGTCGGGGAGGACCAGGAAGGGCGCATTCCCGCCGAGCTCGAAGGACAGCCGCGGCAGGTGTCTGGCGGCCGCCTGCATCAGGGATCGGCCGGTGCCGGTGGACCCGGTGAGCGAGAGCACCCGCACGCGGGCGTCGGCGGAAAGCGCCTCGCCCGCGACGGCGCCCCGCGCGGCAAGAATCTGAAGGACCCCGTCGGGCAGGCCGGCTTCCTGGAGGACGGGCCCGAGCGCCAGGGCGACAAGGGGGGTGAGCTCCGACGGCTTCCATACCGCGGTGCAGCCTGCGGCCAGTGCAGCGGCGATCTTCTTCGAACCCTGCGCCAGCGGAAAATTCCAGGGCGTCACCAGGCCCGCGACCCCGGCAGGCACCGGCCGGACGAGATATTCGCGCCCGCGCTGGGGATGCGGCTGCACCCGCCCGCAGAGGCGCCGCGACTCCTCGCCGAACCACTGGAAGAAACTCGCCGCATAGTCCACTTCCGCCAGCGCCTGCGCGAGCGGCTTGCCCTGCTCCTGGGTCAGAAGCTCCGCCAGTTCCTGGCGCCTTGCCGCCATGAGCGCCGCCGTCTTCTTCAGGATGTTGCCGCGCGAGGCGTTCGGCTCGTGCCGCCAGGACTCAAACGCCCGTTGCGCGCCGTCGATGGCGCTGCGGAATTCGCCCGGGCCCGCCAGCGGCACGCTGACAATGTCGGCGCCGGTGGCGGGGTTCCGGATCATGATGCTCTCGGCGCCGTCCTCCTTCCATTGGCCGTTCAACCAGAGTCCCGGGCGAAAACGGAGCTTCGACAGGAGTGCTGGGATCGTGTCAGGCATCGGCTTGGAGTGTCCGCCGGTAGATTTCCGTCGCTTCGGCCTCGTTGATGGGCCGGGGATTGGGGTCCATCAGCCGGCGATTGGCGACGGCTTCCCGCGCCAGTTCCGCGAGCGCGGAATCGGGCACGCGCGTGGCCCTGAGGCTCGCCCGCAGGCCGATGGCGCCGGCTAGGGACGCCAGTTTGTCAGGGAAGCCGTGGGGATCGATGTCCCGCCAACCGAGCGCATCCGCGAAATTGCCCACGTCCTCCAAGCAGACGGGCAGGTTGTGCCGCATGGTTTCCGCGGCAAGGCAACCCGTCGCGACGCCATGCACGATGTGGAAGCGCCCTCCGAGGGGGAGCGCCAGCGCATGCACGGCGCAGCACGAGGAATTCGCAAAGGCCATCCCGGCAAGGTTTGCGCCGAGCATCATCGCATCCCGCGCGGACTTATCTCCGCCGTCACGGCACACCACGGGGAGCGCCGGACCGATCCACCGAGCAGCCTCCAGCGCCAATCCGCGCGCCAGGGGTGTCGCCGAACGCGCGATGAAGGCCTCCATGGCATGAACGAGTGCGTCCATGCCGGCCGCCGCGGTTGGCAGCGGCGGCAATCTGTCGGTCAACGCGGGGTCCAGAATGACCATGTCGGGAACCAGGCATGGGTCTACGACGCCCACCTTGAGCCCGGTGAGTGGATCTGTGAAGATCGCCACCGGCGTGGCCTCGGAGCCGGTGCCGGAGGTCGTCGGTATGCACACGAGCGGCAGCGCGCGTCGTTCGACCTTGCCAATGCCGGCGAGCAGGTGGGCCTTCCGCCCATCCAGGAGGGTCGCGGCCACCAGCTTCGCGGTATCTATCACGCTGCCCCCTCCCAGCGCCACGACGACATCCAACTCGCGTCCGGTGTTGCGGGCCGACTCGACGGCTGCGGTGACGCAGGCAAACGGAGGCTCGGGTTCCGTCCTGTCGAAAACCGAGAATTGCATTCCCGCCCGGGTCAGGCTGCCGGACACCTGCTCCAGCAGCCCCGCGGCCTTCACGCCCGCGTCGGTGACGATGAGGGGCCTCGAGCGGCCCAATCTGCATATTTCCACTGCGAGCTCCCCGCTGGCGCCTCGGCCAAAGCGCAATCGTCGCGGCAGGTGGTTCTCAAAAACGCTCAGCACGGTGGAATGCACGGCGTCGCTGATGCAGCCGGGCGGCCGCCGCGACAAGGGTGCGGATGCGCATCCATCTAGAATTCGTCGTACGCGATCTGCCCGGCCGGGACTCCCAGGTCCGCGAGGACCTTCGTGCAGGCCTTGATCATCATGGGTGGCCCGCAGAGGTAATATTCCGCCGCCCTGGGGTTCGCGTGCCCGCTCAGGTATTCTCCGGTCACGACCTCGTGGATGAAGCCCAGGTGGCTGCTCCAATTGTCCTCCGGCAGCGGCGAAGAGAGGGCTACGTGGAAGGCGAAGTTCGGGTGCTGATGGGCGAGGCCGCGGAAATAGTCCTCGTAGAATATCTCCTGCCTCGAGCGCGCGCCATACCAGAAGCTCACCTTTCGCGCGGTGTGCTGGGTTTCGAAAAGATGGGAGAGCTGCGAGCGAAGCGGGGCCATGCCTGCGCCGCCGCCTATGAAGACCATCTCGCGCTGGGTCGGCTTGATGTGGAAGTCGCCGAAGGGCCCGATGGCCGTCACCGCATCCCCCGCCTTGAGGTTGAACGCGTAGGACGAGCCAACGCCGGGCGGGCAATCCTGGCCCGGGGGCGGGGTGGCGATGCGAATGTTGAATCGCAGGTGGCGCTCGAGCTGCTGGTTGCTTGCGATGGAGTAATTGTTGCGGTGGCCGGATTCCGGATTCCGGGCGACCAGGTCAAAAACGTGCTGGTTTTCCCAGACGGACGCGTAGGGCGCGGGGATGTCGAATTCGCGGAAGCGGATCGTCTCGTAGGCGGGGATGTCGAACTGGAGGTAATCGCCAGGGGTGAAAACGACCTTTTCGGCGGGGTCCTCGTGCTCGAGGACTAGTTCCTTGATGAACGTGGCGACATTGCGATTGCTGACGACGCGAAAGCGATAGGTCTTCTGCTCGCGGGCGCCCGCGCCGCCGGGCCGGGCGACGTTGAGATGGAGGCGGCCGCGGCGCTCCTCGATGGGATACGTTGCGAGGCCGCGGCAGACGGGCGCCCGGGCGGGCGACCCGTCGCGAAGGTTGAAGCGACCGTTGTGCTTGGGGCACTCGATCATCTTGCCGATCACAAGGCCGCCGCCGAGGTGGGTGTTCCCGTGGGTGCAGACGCCGTCCGTGGCGTAGAGCTCGCCCTCGGCGTCACGGTAAAGGGCGTAGGTTTTCTTGCCGTGGTCAAAGCGGATCACGTCCGCGGGCCCAAGGTCGACCGCGGCGCAGACCTCGATCCAGCCCCTGGCATCGGGCAATGCCGCGGAAACGCAGGTCCCCTCGCTCGTTCGGGCCCGCGGCTCCGGCAGCTTCCTCCTTATGTGGTATGCGGGATCCTTGGCCTGCCTCAGGACTGCAGGGACAATCTCCCGCCAGGCGCTCAGGAGGCTGGGATACGGCTTGGGACAGTCGTCCTTCACCACGGCGTGGAGCTTCGGGAGCGCATGGTACGGCACCAGCGGGAACATGTGGTGGTCCACGTGGTAGTTCATGTTCCAGTAGAGAAACCGGTGGATCGGGTTCATGTACACCGTCCGGCAATTGAGGCGGTGATCGAGGACGTTCTCGGCCAGGCCGGCATGCTGGGTCAGCCCGTAGATGACCATGAGCCAGGTGCCGAAGACATTCGTCAGGCCGACCAAGAGCAGCGGCAGGACGCTGCGGCTGTAGATCGAGAGCCCGATAACCGAGGCGTAGATGGCCACGTAGATGCGCGCCCTGAGGTAGGCCTTCCGGAACTCGACCTCGGGAATGAACGTTTTCTCATCGGGCGTCATGCGGCCGGCGGAATGGATCAGAATCCTCTTGAAGTAGGTCGGATACGACCCGAGGTTGAAAAAGCTCAGGGCGATGGCCCTCAGGTTCGGCGGCCGTGGGACAGCGATCTCGGGATCGCGCCCGACGATGATCGTGTCGCTATGGTGGCGCGTGTGGCTCCAGCGCCAAACGGTGGATTCGCGCATGACCATGAACGAGGCGATCTCGTAGAGGGCGTTGTTCATCCAGTCGGTCCTGAATGCGGTGCCATGGCCGGATTCGTGCCAGCGGGAGTCGGAGGTCGAGGCATAGAGCACGGCGTAGATGGCATACGTCAGGAGTGCCCACCGGGAGCCCCAGAGGGCGTAGGTCGCGCAGCCGAAGCCGAGAATGAGGGCGAACCAAAGGACGGTGTCGCGGATTGCCGGCCCGTCGCGGCGCTCAAGCAGCCTGCGCATGGTCTCGCGCGGGACCGGGCATTGGTACCATTCCGCCTCGGCGAGCCCCTTCTCCACGGCGAGGGCGGCATTTACGCCGGTCAGGCTGTAGTCAAGTGTTGCCACCGGCTTGGGCAAGACGGCGGATGCGTGGTCGTTGCTCACGTCAGGGTCGTGTCGATGAGCTCAGCAGGTGGAAAATGCATAGACCGTTCGGCGGCTCTGCGGCCGGCCGGGCCGCACAAGGATGTCGCCGAATGCGCCCACGCGCGATGCGTTGGGATACCCGTGGCACTCCAGGCAGAAGCCCGCGTGCGGGCCGTAGCGGGTACCCGACTTTCCGACCAACGTGCCGTTGAGCGCGGACCCGGTATAGAACTGCAGGCAGGACTCGTCGGTGAAGACCTCGAGCACGCGGCCGGAGCGCTCCTCCGCGACTCGGGCCGCGAGCCGAGGACCCAGGGGCGCCGCTGCGTCGGGGGCGCGGAGGAGATAGACATCGCCGTGGGCCTTGAAGAGCTTCGGCACGGCCTCGCCGAGGCCTCGCGAGCGCCTGAAGTCGGCGTTGCGACCCGCGACCCGCTCGCGGCGATCGGAGAGGGTCATGGCGTCGTCCGCGGGAACGTATTCGTCGGCATGAATCCGAAGCTCATGGCTGGAAATGCCGCCCGATCCCTCGCCGGCGAGATTGAAGTAGGAATGATTCGCGAGGCTGAGCGGGGTTTCGCGGTCGGCCGTGGCCTCCGTCTCTATGATGAACGCGTTTCCTGCAGTCAGCGTATAGGTAACGGAGATCGCGACGTTTCCCGGATAACCCTCCTCGCCATCGGGGCTCACGTAGAAAAGCCGCAGCGATGGGGCGCCATCGGGGCGGTCCAACGGCTGCGCAGCCCAAATGCGCTTGTCGAGCCCGACGCGCCCCCCGTGCAAATGATTGGGGCCGTCGTTTCGAGCGAGGACATAGGCGCGGCCGTCCAACGGGAGGTAGCCTCCGCTGACTCGCCCCGCAATGCGGCCGATGATCGCTCCAAAATAGGGATGCGCCCCCAGGTAGTCACCAAGGTCGTTGAATCCGAGCACGACGTCGTCCATGCGTCCCTGGCGATCAGGCATCCGAATGGACGAGACGATTCCCCCATAGGTCAGGACCGTGAGGGACGCTCCCGCATCGTTGGTCAGGGTATAGGCCTCAACGGGTTCACCGGAAGCGAGCGAGCCAAAGGGGCGCGGGGTCATGCGGCAATGCGAAGCGCGGTCATAGTGTACCGGAATTGCGGTCCACGGTCATCTCGCCTTCTGAGAAAAAGCTCTCATATTTTGCTCATATGCCGGAAGGCATGTATTTTGGAGGCCGCAGTCGTGCGCGCGCCGCGGGTGCCGCTCCCGAGGAGTGGCCACGGTCGCCAAGCCGACACGAACATCCCGCTTCTAAGCAAACGACATAAGTTATTGCGCATGACTGAAGGTATTTCCGGGCTGGCTAAGGATAGGGGGTGAGACTTGCCTGACAAATGTTCAATTTCGCTTGCCCATTATAACGACATGTCTAATTTAACGGTATACTGGTTCCGATGTACCGGACGATCAAACTGTCATATGTTGCCCCTGATGACCGCTTCAGGGCCGTCCTGGGGGACCTGCGCCGACGCCAGTCCCGGGCAACCCGAATGGCCTACTGCCGGCTCGCGGACGGCACGGCGCTAGGACAGGTATATGGAACCCTCCGGGCCCATCCGGTCGGCCAGGGGATGGATACATGGCTGCTGCTTTCGGGTATTTCGAAGGCAAGGGCCCTCCATAAACTGCGGCCGGATGGGAAGGTGGTTTTTGGAGGCAGGAGGAGGCTGATCGAGCGAAGCCAGGGCAAGATCACGCAGAGCGAGTGGAGGGCGCGGCGGCTCTTGCCGTTGGTGATCGAGGGCCATGCCCGGAGCTTTGGAAAGCAGGGCGGCAACCACTTGGTGACACTCGATGTTGCCAACCAGCAGCTCGTCTTCCATGGGCCGGATAAAACGGACTACGAGTTAAAGCTGAAACTCTCGGGCCGAAGCCATTCCTACCGCAAGAGACTGGCTGCGCTGCAGGAGAGATGCGAGACGCTCCGGGACACGCCCTTCTCGGTTTCGATCACCGAAGACGAAGTCCGCATCAGTTGGAATGACCGGCCGTCGTGCAAGCTCGTGACCCATTCGAAGCCAAGGAGGGTCCTGTCGCTCGACTTGAACCCAAATCGGATCGGCTGGACGGTTGTGGAAGACGTGAAAGGCTGCCGATGCATCGCCTGGGGTGTTTTTGAGTATCCCGGACTCAACCGTCGGCCCAAGCTCGCTTCAGATGATCCGCGCTCAAAGGCACTGAACTACAAACGCCGCCACGAGTTGGCCATGCTTGCCAAGAAAGTGGCCTTGCTCGCCCGGCATTATGGCGTGGCTGCGGCAATAACCGAGCGCTTATCCATTGGAGCCCATGATCATGGCAAGGGCCGCAGGTTCAACCGACTTGTCAACCAATGCTGGTTCAGGACGGGATTCCTCCAGCCCCTGCTGCGCCGGCTGGAAGAGGCCGGTGTCGCGCATGCCGAGGTCAATCCCGCCTATTCCTCAATGATCGGCAACAGATTCTGGGGCGATTCCATGAACATCCCGGATCCGGCCTGCGCTGCCCTGGAACTTGGCCGGCGCTATCTGCGCCCCCTCATTTTCACGCCAGACACCCAGAACCCGCCACCGAAGCCCAACGATGTCCGCCAACGGAAGGATGGCCGTCGGGCTGCCGAGCGATCGGCAGCCCTCGGGGGATGGAGCCGGGTGTGGAGACAACTCAACCCAACGGCGCGCGATACGCCGCGCCGGACCCGGAGGCGCTGGCGGGAACCTCTCCGCTCCGGGCCCCCGCGCCGACCGTCGGTCAGGGAACAGCGCTCCCAGGTGCTGTGCCTCGACCCCCGGGCGGGGACGTCAGATGTCTTTGGCTTTGATTTCAACCTGCTCTTGGCGGGATGACGATGCGCAAAGACTATTGGCGTTGTGTATACCGCGCTCCCTTGGCGGGTGTTCCGCCGCAGACGACGAGGTCGACCGGATTGCCTCCGATTTCGTAGGCGAGCATCCGCTCGTCGAGATGCGTCAGGAGCACCAGGTCGGCCCGCTTGCCGACCTCAATCGTTCCTCGGTCCGGAAGTCCGAGGACCGCAGCGGCGTTTACGGTGCAGGCGGCGATGGCCTCCTGCGGCGTCAGTCCGCAGCGCCGCACAGAGAGGGCGATTGCAAAGGGCATCGAATGCGTCGGGGACGAGCCCGGGTTGCAGTCGGTCGCCAGCGCGACGGCGCCCCCCTGGTCCACCAGGAAGCCCGCGCGGGCAAAACGTCCGTCCGTCTGGAAACCGGTGCAGGGAAGAATGACGCCGCATGCCTGGGATCCGGCCAGCGCGACGAGGTCGGCCTTGGTTGCGGCCTCGAGGTGGTCGACGCTCCGCGCATGGAGCCTGATCGCCTCCGGGATCATCCCAAGGGAGCTGAACTGGTCGGAATGGACGCGGAGGGGATGGTGCTTAGAGGCCTTTTCAAAGAGCCTCACGCACGCCTCCCTCGTCCAGGCGCCCTCCTCGACGCAGGCGTCCACCGTGATGTCGGGGAATTCGCGTGAGACTTCCGGCAGCATCTCCTTGACGACCATCCGTGCGTAGTCCTCGAGGGCGCCCTCGAAGGCATGCCCCAGGAGCGCGGTGGGCACCACGGTTCCCGCCCAGTCCTGTCCCGCGCGGACGATCGCCCGGAGCATCTTCAGCTCCGCCTCGGTGGTGAGCCCGAATCCGCTTTTTACCTCCACCGTTGTCGTTCCCTCGTCCAGCATTCTTGCCAGCCTATCCCGGAGTCCCGCGGCCAGCTGCTTCCGGGTTGACTCGCGGACGGCGCGCACGGTCGAGAGGATCCCGCCCCCCTTTTTCAGAATCTCGGCCTGAGGCACCCCCCGGAGCATCTCCTCCCATTCACCCAGCCTGTCGCCGGCCCAGCAGGCGTGCGTATGGCAGTCGACAAAGCCCGGCATGAGGACGCGGCCGTTGGCATCGACGACTTCGGCCCCGGCCGGCGCCTCCACCTTTGGCCCGACGGCGGCGATCAAGCCGTCCGCGACCAGCACGTCACCGTGGGGAATGACGGCCAGTTCATGAAGTTCTTTGCCCCGGCGCGGGCGCGCTCCGGCTGCCAGGGTGAGAATGCGTGCGTTGCGTAGGTGCAGGTTCACGTGGGTTTGCCGCCTTTCGGAGGGCGGGAAGCGACCCTGCCGCAATGCCCCTCGCGCGTCCACCCCGTTGTGGTTGGCGGAAAAGGCTGATGCCTCGGGCAAGTAATTTACACTTAGCGGCTTACGACCTTCTTGAAGAACCGCGGGCGAAATCCGCCCCGATTGCTGCCCGGATTCCGAAGCCCGACGGAACCGAATCGGATTACGGAGATCAAAAGCCCAAGGGGTCAGGGCTTTCACCTCCCCACAACACCAACCTACCCAATGCCTCGTCGATTTTGCCTGATCCTGCTGGGTCTGTGCACCCTGGCCTCCCCGGCCCTGCTCGCTGAGGCCCCGGCGCTGCTCGCGAAGGCCCTGCAGCGATGGACGGCCGGGCAGGGGGACATGGCCTTCACGCAGCAGACGAGGGGTTTCCATGACGACGGCGCGGTGAAGGACGAGCGCGTCGAGCGATACGACCCCTCGCTTCCCGACAGCCGGCGCTGGCGGCTGATCGAGGTCAACGGCATCGCCGCCACGGATGAGCAGCGAAGGAAATGGGAACTTCGCAAGAATGGTAGACCCAGGAGGAAGGTTGACGAATCGCCCTCCGAATACCTCGACCTGGACCACGCCGCCCTGATAGGTGAAACGCCCAAGGACGCGCGCTTCAGGATCCCGGTGCGGCCCGAGGCCAGGCGTCTCCTCGATGTCGAGGATATCGATGTCGTCATCACGGTCGACAAGCAGACCGGGAGCGTCGCGGACATCGGGGCCGCCCAGCGCGAACCGATCCTCGTGCTGCTGGGGTTGGCGCGGATCACCGACCTGGATGTCGATCTCCGGATCAAGCCGAACGACGAAGACTCCCCGGCCACGCCGGACGAGGTTGAATCCGGCAGCACGGCCCGCGTCAAGATCTCGAAGCTGGGCAGGTCAGTGGAATACAATTGGAGCGACTTCAAGCGGGTGACGCCGTTCGCCGGGAATTGAGTTTCCCTGCCGAAAGGATCGACGGCCTCAGGTGCGGTATTTCAAGCGGCTGCCCGCAAGCGGCCCCTTGGTGGGTCTTGGGCCGCTACCGCTCCGGACCACTCCAGAACCAGCAATTTGCGAATGGCTGCCGGGCAGGCGCCAACGCCCGTGTTGTATCCCTCCAAGAGTTCGTGAATCCTCGGGGCCCAGGACCCATTGATCTCGGACCTTAAGTTCGGTTTTCGGCAACTCGCAAAATCCCCCGGTTTTGCCGTCGTGGCCGTCGTCACCCTCGCCCTTGGGATCGGCGCCAACACGGCCATCTTCAGCATCGTCAATGCGGTCCTCCTCGAGCCGTTGCCGTATCCGCATTCCGACCGTCTGGTTCAGCTCTGCGAGATGCCGAGCCCGGGGGACTATATCCCGTTCGCTTCCGGCGGTGCGTTCATAGACTGGCAGGACCAATCGACCCGGCTGGAATCCATCGCCGCCGCCCACCAGGAGGATGAGAATCTCACCGGAGCCGGCGACCCCGTGCGCCTCGGCGGCCTGGAGGTCAGCGCGGATTATCTCCGCGTGTTTGGGGTCGCGCCGGCCCTCGGCCGCGACTTCCTGCCGTCCGAGGATGCGCCGAACGGCAACCACGACGTGGTCATTATTTCCAACGAGCTGTGGCGGTCGCACTTTGGCGGAGACCCGGGGATCGTCGGAAAGCTGATCCATCTCGACGGGGCGAGCCTGACCGTCATCGGCGTGCTCCCGGCCCATGCGCTTTTCGCCAATGACGCGAGCTTCCTGACGCCTTCGGTGATCCGGCCCAGCCTGCACAGGACGAACCGCGACTATAACTATGTCGTGAGCGTCGTGGGCCGACTGAAACCGGGAGCGACCGCGGCCCAGGCAGCCGAGGAGCTCACCGTGTCCAAGCGCGCCGTCCGGTCGCTCTATCCGGTGTTCAAGCAGAAGTGGACCGTGGGGATGCTGTCCCTGCACGAGGAGATCTTTGGGGACATGCGCCCGTACGTGCTGACGCTGCTCGCCGCGGTAGCGGTCGTCCTGCTCATCGCGTGCGCGAATGTGGCCAACCTCCTGCTCGCTCGGGCGACGGTGCGCCAGTCGGAGATCGCAGTGCGGGTGGCCCTTGGTGCGAGCACATGGCGGATCGTGCGCCAGCTGCTCACGGAAAGCCTCCTCCTGGCGCTGGCGGGCGGCGTCGCCGGACTCCTCCTTGGGGTGGTCGCGATCCATCCCCTGGTCGTCTTTGCTGGCATCCAGCGGACGGCGGGAGGCGCAATCGGCATGAACGCGAGGGTCCTCCTTTTCACGCTGGCCGCCTCATGTGTCACGGGCTTGATATTCGGGGTCATTCCCGCGTTCAGCGCCGCCCGGCCGGATCTCCATGGGCAGCTGAAGGAGGGCGCCAGGGGCTCCACGGTCGGATCCCACCGCCGCATGCAGTCCCTCCTCCTCGTCTCGGAGACCGCCCTGACGGTACTCCTCCTGGTAAGCGCCGGCCTGCTCCTGCGCAGCTTCGTCAAGGCCATGAACGCGGACGCCGGCTTCAAGGCGGACAACGTGCTGGTATTCAACGTCTCGGTGCCGAATTCAAAGGCGCCGGGCACCGCCGAGAAGGTGCGCATCGGCCAAAGGATCATGGAACGCCTGGCGCAGATCCCCGGTGTTTCCAGGGTCGGGATGGCGTCGTCCGTTCCCATGAACGGGGGCAACGGTCTCGGCGACCTGGTGAGCCGCGAGGACAGGCCCGAGACCCGCAACGACTTCGAGGCAGGGTTCGATTCCGTCGCCGGAGACTTCTTCCAGACGCTGGGAATACCCCTCCTGAGCGGGCGGTTCCTCACGAGGCAGGACGACACCGAGAAGGCGCCGAAGGTCATGATCGTGAATGACGTCCTGGCGCGCACCCTTTTTGGCAAGGAGAACCCGCTTGGGCGGTTGCTGCACTTCAAGGGCGACACGTGGGAAATCGTCGGCGTCGTGGGAAGCGTCCGGCGCTACGAGCTCGACTATGGCGCCACGCCCTCGGTCTATTTCGCGCAGACCTATTTCCCATGGAGGATAAGCGTCGTGGTCCGCACGAAGGTGCCCCCGCTCGCCGTGGCACCCGACGTGCGGCGCGCGCTGGCCGACGTGGACCCGGACCTGCCCATTGCCAACCTGCGCACGGTTGCGCAGTCCGTCGAGAACACGCTCCAGACCCGCAAGATCGTGCTCGTGCTCCTGGGAATCTTTGCGCTCACGGCCCTGGTGCTCGCCTGTGTCGGAATCTACGGCGTCATCTCCTATTCGGTCGCGCAGCGGACCCGCGAGATCGGCATTCGAATCGCCCTTGGCGCGGGTTCCCGCCAGGTGGTCGGGCTCATTTTGCGCCAGGGGTCCAAGCTCGTGCTGGTCGGACTGGCCATAGGCATCGCGGCGAGCATCGGCGCGGGACTCCTCATCGCGCAGCAGCTCTACGAGGTGTCGAGCACCGATCCGCAGGTCATGGTGACGGTCGCCCTTATCCTGATCGCGGTGGCATTGTTTGCCAGCTGGCTTCCCGCGCGCCGCGCGACCCGGGTCAACCCGATGGTCGCCCTTCGCTCGGAATAGCAAAGCTGGAAGTGCGCGCAGAAGCTGCTTTCGTAGTCATTCGGGGCCCCCCCGACCATCATTCCAGGATGCCCGTAGAATGACGCGGCGCATCAAGCCGCTCAAGAAGACCTAACCCAAAAATTCATGACGTCCCTCACCGTTGACCCCCGGAAGACCGCCTTGGTCCTGATCGACCTCCAGAAAGGCATCGTCGGCCGTCCAACCGCCCCGCGCTCGGGACCGGAAGTCGTCCTGAACGCCGCGCGCCTGGCCGACCGGTTTCGCGCGCTTGGCGCCACGGTCGTGCTGGTGCACGTGGCGTTTCAGCCTGATTCCAAGGACATCCTGAATGCGCCCGCAGACATGCCCGCCCAGTTCAACGCCAGCGCGCTCCCGCCCAGCTGGTCGGAATTTGCGCCGGAGATCGGCCCGCGACCGGGCGATCTCATCATCACCAAGCGTCAATGGGGGGCCTTCTATGGCACGGAGCTCGACCTCCAGCTGCGGCGCCGCGACGTCCGAACGATCGTCCTCGGCGGCATCTCGACCAACATCGGCGTCGAATCCACCGCGCGCAGCGCCTACGAGCACGGGTACGCCCAGGTCTTCGCCGAGGACGCCATGACGAGCAGCAGCGCCGAGATGCACGAGTTTGCCATCAAGAATATTTTTTCCCGCGTCGGAAACGTGCGCTCCACCGACGAGGTGCTTTCGGCTCTCGCGGGTTGACCACCCTGGGGAATCGGGAGCCTTCGCCAGAATTTGTTTCCCCACCAGCGCCAGACGGATCAAGGCTGCCCGAGACCCCCAAGCCGCCGGAAACCCCCGAGTCGTCCAACCTTCCAGCCCCTCAATTCGAACCTCGAGACCCAATCGTATGTACTTCGTCGCCATCTTTTTTGCCGGTGCCTTTCTATGTAACTGCATTCCGCATCTTTCCTGCGGCCTGCGGGGCGAGCCGTTCCCGACGCCTTTCTCAAAGCCGAGGGGAGTCGGCGATTCGCCGCCGGTCGTGAACTTCCTTTGGGCCTTCGTCAATTTCCTCGTCGGGATATCCCTGCTTTTGAGGAACCCGGTGTCCGTCGGGCTCAATCCGGGCTTCATCACGCTTGGCGCCGGCGTCCTGGCCATGGGCACGCATCTGTCGATCTACTTTGGAAAGGTCAGGCGGAACAAGGACGCGGGTTAGCGGGCCACCGATGACGGGCAAATCCGAGCACCTGGTCAGCCGCCGCCGCGCGATCGCGGCAGCCGGCCTGGGATCGATCGCGCTGATGGCGCGTCCGTCGCTGCTGCTTGCGGCGGGCGCGGCCGATGAGACGAATGTCGACCCACAGCCCTATTTTGCCAGCGTCAATCGCGCGGTTGAGGCGCTCGCGGGCCTTGGCGCCCCCCTGGCTCCGGACGACACAGCCCGGATCGCGGCATTGTCGCTCCGGAATGACCGTGCCGCGGTTGAGGCGGCGGAGAGGATCCTCGGCCGTTACACGCTTGCGCGCCTGAGCATAGATCCGGGCGGAACGCCGCATGTGGCGCCAGGCGAAGCGCGACGAATACTGGTCGAGCAAGGCTGGAGGATGTTCCTGGTGCGGGTGGAAAATGCCGCGGGGACAAGGGACGGCTTCGAGCTGGTCCAGGGAGGGTATCGGACCCCGGGCCAGATGATGCCGGGCACGAACTTCCTGGCGCAGCGCGCGTACCTGATGGATACCCTCAACAAGGCGCCGCTCATCGAAAAGATGTGGCTGCTTGCGCAAATGCATGGGACGTCCTCCATCGTTCGGTACGGTATCGAGATTCCCGTGGTTCCGCTGTCGGGATCGCCCGTGGAGTATCACGCGGTGCAGTTGTTCAGCCGGGATCATGGGCCGCGCAGCGCCAACCTGGTGCTGTCCACCTTCCCGGCCTCCGCCGGCGGAGTCGGGGGCACGGCCGCCAGGAAGTTTGATTTCGAATGCCTGCCGACCCGCGATGTCGAGTTCGCGATACGGGACTCGGACGGCCGTGGGTGCGTCGCCTCCCTGACGATCAGCGACAAGCTGGGCCTCATCTATCCTCCGCAGGCGATGCGGCTCGCCCCGGACATGTTTTTCCAGCAGCAGATCTATCGCGCGGACGGCGAGAACCTCCGCCTGCCCGATGGCGAATACACGGTCGAGAGCAAGCGCGGGCCGGAGTATCTCCGGGGCAGGCAGATAGCCGTCATCGGCGGCGGCAACTACCGCATCGAGGTGAGACTCAGGCGCTGGATAGACCCGGCCCGCTGGGGCTGGTATTCCGGCGACACGCACATCCACGCCGGGGGGTGCGCCCACTACCAGGTCCCGACCGAGGGGGTTTCGCCTGAAACCATGATCCGGCATGTCCGCGGCGAAGGGCTCGCCATCGGTGACATTCTATCCTGGGGGCCAAGCTGGTATTACCAGAAGCTGTTTTTCACGGGTCACACGGAAAGCCGGCCGGCCACGCTCGAGCACCCGGAGCTTCAGGCGGCGAACAACGCCAGCCTCCAGCCGCGCGCCACGCCGGAGGATTCCGAGAGCCTTCTGCGCTACGATGTCGAGGTGTCCGGATTCCCCTCGAGCCACGCCGGGCACCTGGTCCTGCTTCGCCTGAAGGACCAGGACTATCCCGGAACGAGACTGATCGAGGACTGGCCCTCATGGAATCTGCCGATACTGAAGTGGGCCAGGGCGCAGGGCTCCGTCGCGGGCTATGCCCATGGCGGAAGCGGCATGGTCGTCGAGTCGACCGATCTTCCCAATTACGACATCCCTCCCATGGACGGCGTGGGCACCCAGGAGGCCATTGTTGATGTGACCCATGGAATGGTCGATTTCCTTTCCGGCTGCGATACCTGGCCGGTGGCCGAACTGAACGCCTGGTACCATATGCTCAACTGCGGGTTTCGGCTGGCCATGATCGGGGAGACCGACTTTCCCTGCCTCTCAAGCGAGAGACCCGGTGCGGGACGCAGCTATGTCCGGCTCGATGGGCGCCCGGTTGGGGATGCGGGCTATGACGGCTGGATTCGGGGCCTGCAGCAGGGACAGCTCTACTGTGGGGACGGCCGCAGCCACTTCCTGGATTTCAAGGTGCAGGGCGCCCGGAGCGGTGAAGGGGACGTGGCCCTGGGCGCCCCGGGACGCGTCGGGGTCGAAGCCACCGTGGCCGCATGGCTGGAGCCCGAGCCCACGGCGGAGACGGAGGCGATACGAGGCGCGCCCATGCGCGGCTGGCACCTTGAAAATGCCCGGATAGGAAGCACTCGGGAAATCGCGGTGGAACTCGTGGTCAACGGCGTTGCGGCCGAAAAGAAGGTTTTGGCGGCCGATGGCACGCCTCGCCAGGTCCAATTCGACACGGTGATCGGCCGGAGCTCCTGGGTGGCGTTGCGGATCATGCCCTCCTCCCACACGCATCCGGTCTTTGTGATCGTCGGCGGTAGTCCCATTCGCGCCTCGAGGCTCAGCGCGAGGTGGTGCCGCGACTGCGTGGACAAGATCTGGGAGGTCAAGTCGCCCTTCATGCGCGAAGGCGAACGCCCCGCCGCCGCCGACGCCTTCGACCACGCCCGCAGGATCTACGAAGGGATCATTGGGGAGAGCGAGGTCGCATGAGGTGCATCATCCTGGCGCTTGTCGCCGCGCTCGCATTGGCGCTTCCGGGCTACTCGGACGACGACGGGCGCGCGCATGGCATTGCCGTGGCGGGGGCTGCATCCACCGGCGATGCGCCCATCAAGATCACGATCAACCCGGAGGGGCGTGTCAGCGCGACAATCGAGGGCGCGCTTCCGTCGTCGGCGCCCCGGGGGGTGCCGATCGTTATCAGCATAGGGATAGTCAACCAGGGCTTTGTCACGGCGCGGCTGGAGGCCCAGCTGGTCGGCAATCCGCCCGCGGAAGCCACGCTCGATTTCCATCCAGAGGCGTTGAAAGGCGTGCCTCACGAGACGCGGACATTGCGCATCACCCTGACAAGTAGGGCGCCGACGGACATGACGATTGCGTTCCGGCTGCATGACGAGGTTCCAGATCTTGGCGGCCGTGACCGGATCCACCTGCTTATGCGCGGGCTATAGGTGGCGTTGCTGCGGGAACTCGAACCCGGGAAGGTGGATAGCGAGCCCGCGCGAAGCTGCGCCCTGACCCCCGAACGGCAGACCCACGCGAAACAATCTCTACGGCAGCAGACCGGCGATGACCTGCGCGATGTCTTGATTCTCCTGTTGCGCCGTGATCTGCGCGACGGCCTCGAGCGGCTCGGGCGGCGTGAAAAGGACCGGGATCAACCCCGCCACGAGCGCGTCCTGCGCTGCGATGGTCGGCGCCTGTTGGGCGGGCGCCTGGCCCGCCAGCATGTTTGCGAGCGTCCACGCCACCGTGCGCGAACCGCCAAGGCCGTCGTCAATAAGGGCCATTTCGTGTTTGCCGAGGACGAGGTAAAGATCGGCAAGCACCGGGGACACCGCGTCTATTTCGGAGAGCACGGTCTGCACCTGCTGGGCCAGCACGGCGTTGATCTGGTCGTAATCGCCTCGAAACAGCTGCAGTGTCGCCGGTGACCCGCACACTTGCTGAGTGGCGATGCCGAGATCGAGGCCGATATGTGCGGCCACGCCGCTCAGCATGTGTTGCACGACGGTGTCGCCCGCGGTCTCGGCCCCGACAAACGACGCGAGCCAGCATCCCGAGATCCCAGGAACAAGCTCCGGGTTGAAATAGCCGTTGAGCGCGGTCAGGTAACGGTTGGCGAAGATGACATCCAACTGCGCCATTCGTTCGTTGTCCTGGAACACCGTGCCTTGGAGAAGCGCGGCCTCGACCGCCTTTGTGATCCGCGTATAGAGCGCGGCGAAATATCCGAGCCGGCTTGCGTTGAGCTCACACCAAGCGACGAATCCGGCCATGGCCTGGATGACGTCCGGGACCGTGGAAGCAGCGGCGAAGGGCGGGGGTGGATTGGGCGGGCGCATGGGAGGTTTTCTCTCAGGCACAGGACGCCTCCTCAAGCGAGTTACCGGGCTGACGGGAGATCAAGCGCTCTCGGGCTCATGGGTGGCCCCCGGTCCCGTGGGCCATGGAAGGAGGAATGTCATTACCCGGGTTCTCTGCGAAGAAGCCGTTGGGCTTGAGCATGAAGCCGATGTAGGCTGCCGGCATGACCGGGTAATCTTCGGGACGCGCCAGGTGGGTGTGACCGAAGGTATACCAGAGAACGAGGTCGGTGTCTTCAATTGCGCGGTCAGCCTCGGTCCAGCGGGGCAGGCCGTCACCGCCTTGGCTCTGGTTCGGATAGTTTCCCGCAGCATGGCGCTCCTCCTCACGAAACGGGGTGATCCAAACGTGATGGTCGACGAAGCCGGCGCGCTTGCGCCACCAGGCGTTCTTTGAAGCGAAGGGAAAACAGTTGTCTCCCGGCATGAATTTGTAGCCTACCGGCTCCCCCAGCGCATTGAGCATCGCGGGATTGACGAACTTCCAGCTTCTTGCGGTCTCAAGGTTGAGGTGGGCTCGGGCCTGACGTTCCGTCTTCAGCAGGCGCGCCTGGGCGCAAAAGGCGTTCTCGAACAGGTTCTTCGGCCCCGGCGCTTCGCCTTCGACATCGATCTGGTACGCCGTGTTGGCCACACCGTCCAGGTCGAGATCGAGCCTCATGTTGAAAAAGTGCTGGTGATTCGGGGCGTAGAGCTGGGGTGCAATCAACGAGCCGTAAGGTGACTTAGTGCCAGGAGGCAATGCCCCCAGCGAAAGGATGCCGGTCAGCTTGATTTCGAACTGGATGTTGCCGTCCTGGTAAAGGTACCAAAAAAAGCCGTACTCGTAGTTCTCGACGGTCGCGATCGACGAAACGACCAGCCGTCTCGAGCGGCGGACCTCCGGGGCGTTCAGCCGGCGGTCCGTGTGCTTCCAGAGGATGCCATAGTCCTCCTCATGCATGCAGACGGCGTTCTTTATGGTCAGGGACTCGCCCCGGCTCGTGCAGAGGTGGCCGTCAAAGTACCTGATGAAGCCCAGGCAGTCGCAGCCGAGCTCCAGGCTATTGGCGCAATAACCCAAACCATACTCACCCGCGTCAAAGGCGTTCTTGCGGGCCTGCTGCGGCGCCGGGTCGCCGTAGGGAACAACCATCTCCGAAAGCGACCCGCGGTACAGAACCGAGCGTTTTCTTCCCTGATCCCGGTAGCAGAGATGGTTGATCGTCAATCCCTCGCGGCCGTTGAATCCAATCACAAAGCTCCATTTCTGCCAGCGCACCTGGTTGCCCTCGACCTCGAAGCTCGGCCCGTCGGATTGCATGATCGTCAGGGGCTTGATGTCGCGACGAAATCCGGTCATCCGATCAGCCGCGTAATTGGACTGCTGGGGCGGCAGCGGCCAATAGCCGTAATCCTCGACCCGGATCACCTTCATGGCGTTGAGATCGACAACAGGCCGCAGCCCCTCGATCGGCTTGGCATAGCCGTTATCCGTCGGGTCGGTCCGCAGGAAGCAAAGCGGCCGGGCCAGACGCATCGTCCGATCCTCTTCGGAGCCATAGTTGCCCGCGCTCCAGATGTCGACCATCACCAGCCGCGTATCCTCGATGCCGTATTGCCGCTTCAGCGCTGCCTTGAACTCGGCGCTGGCGAGCACCGCCTTTTCGCATTCAACCTGTTCGTCAGCCGTCATTGTCGGCTGGACGCCGGGCACATTCTTCCATGAAAGCAGTTTCTGCTCGGTCAGGGATACCTCGGTCTCAAAGCAGGCGTTGCTCCCGTTATCGAACAGGACCGCAGCCGCTTCCCGGGGCAACACCTCCTTGCCCGTAAAAGCGTGGACGAACGCCTTAGGGGGCTCCTTCAGGCTCACGGACACAAAGCGGGTCGTGGGGGTCACCTTTCCCGAGTCCTTCAGGATTTTGACAGCCAGTCTAACTTCCTCTTCGCCCAGTGGTTCGAGCGGGTGTTTGATGTCGATCATGGTGATGGATGCGATTCTGTGGTTTCCCGCGAACGAGGAGACGCCTTGCGCAGAGCATATCTCATTCCTGTTCACCCCGTCCACGATCTTTGAACCAGACCAGCAGCCCGTATTGTTGCCAGTCCCCGGGCTGGGCACGGCTCATCTAAACGTAAGGCTCCACGATTTCGAAAAAGAACCGGTTTACGACCGGGCGGGATTTGCGGCAAGTACCACGCAAGGCAAGCCAGACGAGTCCCCCTTGCGAAAAAGCGATGCGGTGGGGAATTGGGGCAAACCAGTACACGGAGTTCTGCTACAGGTACCAGGGGATGTTGATAACAATGATGCGCCGGTTGCCTCGCCAGAGAAGGAGCAGCTTCAGGAGCTGAGCGCGCTGGTTGTGGAGCGGGGTCTGCCACCAGTGTTTGACCATGAGCTCCGGGATGAGGACGGCGATCTGACATTCGGGGTGGTCGTGTTCGACCTTGAGGACATAATCGACGAGAGGCGGGAGGACGTAGCGACAAGGGGAGGGAAGGATTACGAGTTCGGGGACCGGTGTCCCTGACCGGGTGAGAGGCACGGCGACGTCGCGTTGCCAGATTTGCTTTATCTCTTCGCAGCTGTCTTCGGCGTCGACGTGGACAGCCTGGATGTGATCGCTGAGCTTCATGGCGAAGCGGAGGCCTTTTTCGGTGATGCGGCTCCAGCGGTCGAGAGGCACGATGACAAGAGGTTCGGCAAGGTTTTCGATGCTCAATGGGCGGTCGATATTGACCTCGCAGGTGACGCGATCGTAGTGGCGCTTGATGGCCCTCATGGAAAGGATGAGGGCGGGAACAAGGATGGCGGTGATCCATGCCCCTTCGGTGAACTTGGCTACCAGGACGACGAGCAGTGTGATGCCGGTGGCGACGGCCCCAACGCCATTGATGATCATGTGACGGCGGGCGCCTTTGCGCTTCCAGTGCATGACCATGCCGGCCTGGGAGAGGGTGAAGGCGAGGAAAGCGCCGATGGCGTAGAGCGGGATGAGGCGGTCGGTGACACCACCAAATACGATGAGCAGAAGGGCTGTGGACCCGACGAGGGCGGAGATGCCGTACGAGTAGAGAAGGCGGCGGCCGCGGATCTTGAAGACGTGCGGTAGACAATCGCGTTGGGCGACGGCGCGGGTGAGGCGCGGGAAGTCGGCGAATGAGGTGTTGGCGGATAGGGCGAGGGCGGCGAGGATGGAGGCGATGGTGACGTAATAGAACCAGCCGCGGCCCATTACGGCGGAAACGAGTTGGGAAAGAATGCTCTGGTAGCCGGAGCCTGTGGGGTCGGTTGCGCCGATGCCGTAGGCGCGGCAGAGCAGGGCAATTCCGGCGAGGAAGATCATCAGGAGCACGATGATGATGGTGAGCGTGCGCTTGGCGTTCTTCTGTGTGGGCTCGCGGAAGGCGGTTACACCGTTCGACACGGCCTCGACACCGGTCATTGCGGTGCATCCGCTGGCGAATACCTTGGCCAGGAGCCAGAGGGTAAGCATCGACGCGCTGGCGGGCAGGCGCGGGGGTGCGACGATTGGCGTGGGGTGGCCGCCGGCGGCGATGGCGCGGACGGCTCCGACGATGATCACGAGAAGCAGCGTCCCGACGAAGAGGTACGTGGGGATGAGGAAGGCCGAGCCGGCGTCCTTGATTCCGCGCATATTGATGAGCGTGAGAATCAGCAGGATCGCGAGGCAGAGGCCGAGGGTGTGGGGTTGGAGGCGCGGGATTGCGGACACGAGGGCACCAACGCCGGCGGCTATGCCGACGGCCGCATTCAGGATGTAGTCGATCATGAGCGCGGCGGCGGCGAGCAGCCCCGCTTGCTCCCCGAGATTCTCGGAGGCGACGGTGTAGCTGCCACCCCCGTTAGGGTAGGCATCGATGGTCTGGCGGTAGGAGAAGAAGACGATCGCGAGCAGGCCGATGATCGCGAGGGTGATGGGGACGATTTGCTCGATGCCTGCGAAGCCGAGAGGGATGAGCAAGGTGAGGGCGGCTTCGGGGCCGTAAGCGGCGGAGCTTAGTGCGTCCAGGCCGAAGACGGGGATGCCGGAGATGGGGCCGATATGCTCCGCACGCTCTTCAGTTGTCGGGAGCGGTTTGCCGATGACGAGGTCGAAGAGCGTCATGAATTACATCAGGGCCATGGGTTGCGAGCGGAGGATGACCCTCACATGCGGTCAAGGCCATCGAAGAAATGGATGCTGAGGCCGGTGCACAAGGCACCGTCGCCAACACGGCGCGCGCTGTTGCCAGTTCTGTCGCCAGCCGGAAAATGGGAAACCCGCAACTCGTTCGAGATGCGGG
>Ga0302225_10000130_pt1 | contig 64910 bp, 64 predicted proteins | sample II_Palsa_E3_2_FD_193515 | JGI IMG/M metagenome (GOLD analysis project Ga0302225, IMG submission 193515) | Peat permafrost microbial communities from Stordalen Mire near Abisko, Sweden - II_Palsa_E3_2 | ecosystem: Environmental > Terrestrial > Soil > Palsa > Peat permafrost | place: Sweden...
TCAGGCTGGTGGCCTTCTCCGGGCTCCATCGGACAGCCCGATGTCAAGAGGAGCCCCAGGAATGACCTGATCGCCACTTGTAGTGGAGGCGCACGACCTCTCCTGCATCAGCCGGGCCATCTCATTCTTGGGGTGTCAATCTCGCTCCCGCAGATCGTCGTGGCGACCTAGTGGATCCCGATAAATTTGGCTTGGAATCGCACCCTGAAGCGGCTTGAGGATGGCCCCATGGCTATGAAAGTTCAACCCACGGTCCATCTACGACAATTCATCAAACCCAAGGTCGCGGCAGCCCGGCTTGGGGTCTGCACGAAGACAGTCATGCGCATGGCTGATGCTGGGGCGATACCCGTCGCAAATTTCAATCACCGGCAAACAGACCTCACAGCCTCCTGCCACTCCTCAAAGGCCTGCACGCGTGAATCTGCATACGCGTCAATGCGGGCATCTTTGGCCCTTTCGCGAAGGTAATCGGCGGTGTAGGTGCCAGCATCAAGAGTGAGTGAGGCCTCGTTGTCCCAATCCTCCATCAATTCCTCAATCCGAAGGTCAATCCAGTCCGCCATCTCTTGATGATGAATATCGGCCAGCCTGTCGGCCCTTGCTTGCAGATCAGGGATGGAATGCGCTTCCTCCCGAACACTTGCCTCAGTACCAGTAATATCTGAAGTCATTTTGGTTATGCCTCTTGATTGGATTGTGTTGCCCAAGACACGCTGCCTTCGAGTCACAGCTAAAAATATCTCGGGCGTAATCTGGTAATAGGAACATACATCGTGTACTTTGTAAACAACAATATAGCAATTACTTATGTAACATTCCCTGTTTTACTTTTGCCGTCTCCACCCCACGGCTGTCTGATTAAGGGGCATTGCCAAGTTTGTTAGATATTAAACGGCCGTCTCTTACCGAGTTTCCGATGTGTCCTCGATTAGTGTTTTCGCAGACCTTTATGGGGCCATTTTGGCCCGATGAGCTACCGAACAACGGTGTTGGCGCAGGTTCTCGGAGGTCTGGACGCGAAGGAGTTCGCGCGCTGCGCTGCTCGCCATCCGATGCGGCGGACGCCGTCTGCGATCTCCGCGTACGATCATTTCGCGACGATGGTTTTTGCGCAGCTCACATATCGCGAGAGCCTGCGCGACATCGAGGCCTGTCTGGAGGCGCGTCGCCAACTGCTTTACCACTCCGGCATCCGGGGCAACGTCAAGCGCTGCAATCTGGCTTATGCAAACACCCGGCGAGACTGGCACGTGTTCGCGGAAGTTGCGGCGGTCTTGATGCGCCGAGCTCATCGTTTGTACGTCGATCAGCCTCCGGAGCCGGACTTGCCGTTCGCCCTGTTCGCTTTGGATGCGACGCTGATCGAGCTGAGCCTGGCACTTTTCCCATGGGCGCGGTGGCAGAGCAGCCATGCGGCTGTGAAGCTCAACGTGCTGCTCGATCTCAGGACGGATATCCCGGTCTTCGCCAGCATTCACGAAGGGAGCCGGCACGAGGTCGCTTCCCTCGACGAGATCCCAGTCCAGCCGGACAGCTTCTATGTGATCGACCGAGGCTACATGGATTTCCAGAGGCTGCATCGGCTTCATGCCGCGAAGGCCTTCTTTGTGATCCGCAGCAAATGCAACCTGCGCTTCTATGTCGTCGAGTCCAGGAAGGTAGACAAGACAACCGGAGTGAGGTGCGACCAGACGATCCGCCTCAACTTCAGGAAGAGTCGCGAGCACTACCACGAGACCCTTCGGCGTATCCGCTACTTCGATGCGGAAAGCGGTCTCTCGCTCGTGTTCCTGACGAACGCCTTTCATCTGCCGGCGCTCACGATCGCCGAGATCTACCGCCGTCGCTGGCAGATCGAGTTGTTCTTCCGCTGGATCAAGCAGCACCTTCGCCTGCGCGGTTTCTTCAGCAACGACCCCAACGGCGTGCGTGTCCAGGTCTGGACCGCGATCTGCGCCTACCTCTTGGTGGCCATCGCGAAGAAGGAAAATGCGTTCCGTCAAAGCCTGCACCAAGTTCTGCAAGTCGTCAGCCTCTCCTGCTTGGAGAAAGTGCCTCTGATCGAACTGTTTGCGAAACATGATACAACGAATGAACCGTCTGATATTCCCATTCAGCTCGAAATCAACGGGTTCTGATCAGACAGCCGTGGGGATTGGCCCTCAACCTGCTGAGGTTCGCGAACCGGCTGGGGCACGCGATGCGGCCCAACTCCAGGGCGAACGCCCGGCGAAACATCAGCGATCACTACGACCTGTCCAACGACTTTTTCGCGCTCTTCCTCGACCCATCCATGATGTACTCGGCGGCCAGGTGGAGCCGGCCCGGATTGACGCTCGAGGAGGCCCAGAGGGAGAAGAACGAGCAGCTCTGCCAGAAACTGCGCCTCCGCGCGGGCGACCATGTCCTCGAGGTCGGGACGGGATGGGGCGGCTGGGCGCTCCACGCCGCCCAGGCGCACGGGTGCCGGGTGACCACGGCGACCCTCTCCCGCCAGCAGCACGAGGCCGCCTCCCAGCGCGTCGCGAAGGCCGGGCTCGGCGACCGGGTGACGGTGAAGCTCCAGGACTTCCGCGAGATCGGGGGGGTCTACGACAAGGTGGTCTCGATCGAGATGATCGAGGCCCTGGGACACGGCTATCTTCCGGAATTCTGCAGGGTTGTGGGCCGGTCGCTCAAGAGGGACGGCCTCCTCGCGATGCAGTTCATCACGTGCCCCGACTCGCGCTACGGAGATTTTCGCAGGGGCGTCGACTTCATCCAGAAGCACATTTTCCCGGGATCCCTCGTGCTTTCGCTGAACCGCGTCAACGATCTCCTTTCCCGCGAGGGCGGCTTCATCGCCCACGGGGTCGAGGACATGGGAAGGGACTACGCGCTCACGCTTCGCCGGTGGGGCGGGGCGTTCGCGGCGCGGATCGGCGAGGTCCACGCGCTCGGCTTCGACGACCGGTTTGTGAGAAAATGGAGCTACTACCTCGCCTACTGCGAGGCAGCGTTCGCGCTCCGAAACATCTCGGTCGTCCAGACCGTGCACACCCGCCCGAACAATCTTTCCCTCTGAGCGGCGGCCGCGGATGATCACAGCCCTTCGAGCCCTTTTCCTGGTCGTGCTGGCCTCGATGATCTGGGTCACGACGTGGGCGGGACTCAGGTGCCCTCTGTTCGCCGTGCCGGCGCCGGTGGCCACCCATCCCTGGTTTGTGGCGACGATGTTCGACGCCTACTGGGGCTTCACCACTTTCTACGTCTGGGTGTGCTACAAGGAGGCGTCGTGGACGTCCAAGGTCGCCTGGTTCGTGGCGATCATGGCCTTGGGCAACATCGCCATGTCGTCCTACTGCCTCGCCGAGCTCTCCCAGGTGCCCAGGGACGGGAAGCTCCCGGACATCCTGACAGTTCGGCGGACGGGGCCCGGCTGGCTCGGGGCCGCGCTTGCGCTGGCGGGCGTCGCCGTGACGGTAGCCGCGGCCCTGGGATCCCACGGCACCCCGTGAGCGCCCCTCTCCTCTCCCTTGGGGCGCTGGCGGCGCTCTGCGCGGCTTTTGCCGTCGTCTACGCCGCCGCCCGGTGGATCGACAACTACGGGATCGTCGACATCGCCTGGTCGTACGCCTTTTCGGCACTCGCTGCCGCCTACGCCCTGTTCGGGTCAGGCTGGCCGGTGCGCCGGGCCCTCGTCGCGGCCATGGTGCTGGTCTGGAGCCTCCGCCTCGGAACCCACCTTCTCGTACGCATCGCCCGGAAGCACCCCGTGGAGGACGGCCGCTACGCCCAGCTGCGCAGGGATTGGGCTCGCGGTTTCGCGTTGCGGATGGGCGGCTTCTTCCAGCTCCAGGCCCTGTCGATCGTCCTGCTCGGAATCCCGTTCCTGGCGGCCTGCTCGAACCCGGATCCATCGCTTGGGACCCTCGAGTGGGCCGGCGCGGCCCTGTGGCTCCTGGCCGTCAGCGGCGAGGCCCTCGCCGACGCCCAGCTGTCGATGTTCAAGCGTGGCTCGGGGAACGCGGGCAAGGTCTGCGACGCGGGCCTTTGGCGGTACAGCAGGCATCCCAACTATTTTTTCGAGTGGCTGATCTGGGTCTCGTACTTCGTCTTCGGCTGCGCCTCGCCGTGGGGATGGCTGGGAATCCTGAGCCCCGCCTGCATCCTCTACCTGCTGCTGCGCGTAACAGGGATACGCATGACCGAGGAGCAGTCGATCCGTTCCAAGGGCGACGCCTACCGGCGCTACCAGCAGCGAACCAGCGCCTTTGTGCCGATGCCCCGCCACCGTCCCCGAGAATGCTCGACGCCCTCCTAGAGCGGAATCTCCTGCCCGACTGGCTTGTCCGGATCGGCATCCGCCGCCTCCTCGCGCGGCGCATCCGCGAGGAGTCGGCCGCGGGGGACCCGAGTTCCCGCCTCGAGGCGTATGCCGGCGACCTGGGGCGCCGTCCCATCGCCGAGGACACGGCGGCGGCGAACCAGGAGCACTATGAGGTCCCGACCCCCTTCTTCCAGCTTTGCCTGGGCCGCAGGCTCAAATACTCGGGATGCTACTATCCCACCGGGGCCGAGGGCCTCGACCAGGCCGAGGAGGCGATGCTCGCCCTCTATGTCGAGAGGGCCAGGATCGCCGACGGCCAGGACATCCTTGAGCTCGGGTGCGGCTGGGGATCGCTCTCCCTCTACCTGGCGGAGCGCTTTCCGGGATCCCGGGTCACCGGGGTCTCGAATTCGAGGAGCCAGAAGGAGCACATCGACACGCAGGCGAGGAAGCGCGGGCTCTCGAACGTGCGGATCATCACCGGCGACATGAACACGTTCGACGTCGCGGCCGGAGGCTTCGACCGCGTCGTGTCCATCGAGATGTTCGAGCACATGAAGAACTACCGGGCGCTCATGGCGGCGATCGCCCGCTGGCTGAGACCGGACGGACTCCTGTTCGTCCACATCTTCACCCACAGGCGGCTCGCCTACCACTTCGTCGCCCGGGACGAGACCGACTGGATGGCGCGCTATTTCTTCACGGGTGGCCAGATGCCGTCCCACGAGCTCCTCATGCGTTTCCAGGAACGCCTGACGCTGGTCTCGGACTGGATCGTCAGCGGAACCCATTACCAGAGGACGGCGGAGGCGTGGCTGCGCAACATGGACTGCCATCGCGACGAGATCCTGCCGCTCTTTCGCGACACCTACGGCGCCGTCAACGCGGGCAGATGGTGGTCCTATTGGCGCGTGTTCTTCATGAGCTGCGCCGAGCTCTGGGGCTACCGCGGCGGCGAGGAATGGATCGTGAGCCACTACCTGTTCGGCAAGCCCCGGGGGCCCGCTCAGCCCTCGGAATCGTAGACCTGCACCCGCAGCCACGCTTCGCGGTTGCCCTCCACAAATGCGAGGTGGATGGGGTCGACCTGGTAGGCGTCGTGCGCCGGGCCGTCCCTGAACAGGATCGTCAGGGCCACATCGAAGGTCCTGTCGGTCACGCCGCGCTCGGGCACGGTGGCCGGCGCCCCGACGTGGATCTCCTCGATCGACCGGATGGCCGCGAGCTTCCCGACCTCGGAGCGGAAGTGGGCGCGCTGGCCGGGCGCAAGCTCAGGCTTCAGCCAGAAATACACGGAATGGACGAGCATGGCGCCCTTCGTATCAGACCAGGTTCATCGGGTCCACATCAAGCATCTGGGTGATGCCGTCCGGCCATTCGAAGCCGTCCCTCAGCCTAGAAAGGTCGCCTATGACCCTCGTCACGCTGGCGACAAAATACCAGAGCTGCCAGCGGTACTCGTCGCGGATCTTCTCGATGGGCGCCGGTGCCGGGCCGCGCAGCTCCACCCGGCCGCCGAGGGCGTCGCGGACGCGCTTCGCCCACTGCTCCGAGAAGAACTTGAGCTTGTCGGGGTTCGGCCCGCGGAAGAGATGCCGGATGAGGTGCCGCTGCGGCGGGTACCCGAACTCGCGGCGGACCGCCAGCTCGGCTTCGGCGAATCCCGTGAAATCCGCGTGCCGCGCGAACTGGATCGCCTCGGCCTGGGGCGTGAAGCTCTGGACGACGACCTCGCCGGCCCGGTCCCCCCTGCCCGCCCGCCCTGCGACCTGGACGAGGAGCTGGAACGTGCGCTCGTTCGCGCGAAAGTCCGGGATGTGCATCGAGAGATCGGCGTCCACCAGGCCCACGAGCGTCACGTTGGGAAAATCGAGGCCCTTCCCTATCATCTGGGTCCCGACGAGGACGTCGATTTTCCCCCTGCGGAAATCGCCCAGTATCTCGCGGAAGCGGTTCTTTCTGGTCATCGTGTCCGTGTCCATCCGCTCGATCCGCGCCCGGGGAAGCACCCGCCTGACCGCCTCCTCGACGCGCTGGGTCCCGAGCCCGCGCCACCGGATGTCCGGCGCCCCGCACCGGGTGCAGCGAACCGGGGCCGGGCGCTGCTCGCCGCAAAGGTGGCACCTGAGCGTCTCGTCCGAGCGGTGGTACGTCATCGAGACGCTGCAATGGGGGCACTCCTCGACGCACCCGCACTTCCGGCACTGCATCGACGACGAGTAGCCGCGGCGGTTGATGAAGAGAATGGTCTGCTCCCGAAGCTCGAACCTCGCCTGCATCGCCTCCACGAGGGCGCGCGACAGCGACGTGACCCCGCGCTGGCGCATCACCTCGATGCGCATGTCGACCACCGTGAACGACGGGAGGCTGCGGGAGTCGACCCGCTGGGTGAGCCTGAGGAGGCGGTACTTCCCGGCGACGGCGTTGGCGTGGCTCTCTAGCGACGGCGTCGCCGAGCCAAGAAGGCACTGGGCGCCGCACAGCCTCGCGCGCATGACCGCGACGTCACGGCCATGGTAGCGGGGGCTCTCGTCCTGCTTGTAGGCGGGCTCGTGCTCCTCGTCCACGACGACGAGCCGCAGGTTGCGCACGGGGGCGAAGACCGCGGACCTGGCGCCGACGGCGACGCGCACGTCGCCGGAGGCTAGCGCCAGCCAGCCGTCGAGCCGCTCGCCCTCGCCAAGGTGGCTGTGCCAGACGACGCAGCGGTGCCCCGGGGCGATGGCCTCGAGCCTCGACCGCAGGCGCGCGACCGTCTGCGGCGTGAGGGCGACCTCGGGAACGAGGAGGATTACGCCGCCCCCCGACTCGAGGGCGGCCTGGATGGCGCGAAGGTAGACCTCGGTCTTGCCCGAGCCCGTGATCCCGTGGAGGAGCGTCACGCCGAACTTCGCGGCGGCCACCGGGCCGGCAAGGGCCTCCACGGCGGCCGCCTGCTCGGCGTTGAGGGCGTGGGGCTGGGCGGCCACCAGCTCGCCGTGCGCCCGGTCGTCGACATAGCCCTCGCGCTCGATGCGCGTGACGTCCTCGCGCAGGATTCCGCGGGCCACGAGCGCCCCCACGGATGCCGCCGAGGACCCGGTGCGGGAAAGGAGGAGGCCCTTGGGCTGAGGCCGGATCTGCCCCTCGAGGAATGCGTAGAGCCGGGCCTGGGCGGGGGCCTTTCGCGAAAGGGCGGCAAGCTCCTCCCGGGGCATTTTCCTGGCGACCGAGAGGAAGCGCCCCTCCTTCACCCGCGCGCCCCGGCGCACGGCCGCCGGTATCATCGCCTCGATGACCGAGTCGAGGGGGGCCGCATAGTAGACGGACATCCACCGGGCGAGCTCGAGCAGGTCGGCCGTGAGCGCGGGGAACGGGTAGACGACCTGGACGAGCGACTTGAGCCGGTCCAGAGGGAAGTCACTCGGCGGCCCGACGGCCCCGATCACCCCGAGCCGCATGGCGTGGCCGACGGGGACCCTCACCAGCGAGCCAACGGCGGCCGACGCGCGCATCGAATCCGGCACCTTGTAGTGCAGGAGCTTGTCGAATCCGGCGAGGGGATGGACTCCGACGATCATTCGGGGAAGCGCGATTGAGCTCGGACCCTGGAGCGCGCGCAATCCCCCTTTGCGCGCGCCAAGGGATCGAATTGACAGCACCGCCCCCCGCGGGCGACATTCACCGCCGTGAGCATCCCCTCAGCCCGGGAAACATTCAGGAAGTTCCTCGCTCAAAAGGGCCTCCGGGTGACCAGCCAGAGGCTGGCCATATTCGACGCGGCGTTTGCCCGGACGGAGCACTTCACCGCCGAGCAGCTCCTCGACTACGCCAGGTCGATCGACGACTCCGTGTCGCGCGCCACCGTCTACCGGACGCTTCCCATCATGACCAAGAGCGCGCTCCTGAGGGAGATCGACATCGGCAGCGGAGAGAAGTTCTACATGCCGAACTCGGCGCCCAACATACAGATCGCACAGGTGGTCTGCATCGATTGCGACCGGATCTTCGAGATCAGCGCCCCGTTCATGGAGTGGTACGGGAGCACCGTGTCCTCGAAGCTGGGGCTCTCGCCCGTCTCCCAGCGCCTGCAGGTGAGCGCCCGGTGCAACACCCTGCGCGACACCGGATCCTGCCCGAAGAGGGCCTGAACCGGACGCACGCCTCCATGCCCGACGAAACCCAGCGCGACGCGACATTCGAGATCGGCTTCTTTGAGACCGTCCTGCGGCATGATTCGCAGTGCGTCGAGGTGATCGAGATTCTGGGCGGCCTCTACACCAAGCTCGGCCGGATATCCGACGGACTGAAGATGGACCGCAAGCTCGTGCGCCTGCAGCCGGCGAACGCCACCGCCCACTACAACCTCGCCTGCAGCCTCGCGCTGAGCAAACGCAATTCCGACGCACTTCGCTCCCTGCGCCATGCGGTGCGCCTCGGCTACCGCGATTTCGAGTGGATGTCGCACGACCCCGACCTGCAGGGCCTCAAGGGCATCCCGGAGTTTGCCGCGATCATCGCACAGCTCAAGCCGCAGAGCTGAGCCGTGTTCTGGCTGAAGAAGTTCGTCTCCTTCTGGCTGATGCCGCTGCCGCTGTGCCTGGCGCTGCTCGTGTCCGGTCTCCTGCTCGGGCGCTCGACCCGCCGCCCGGGGATCGGGCGACGCCTCATGGCCACGGCCGCGGCGCTGCTGCTCCTTTTCTCAAACAAGGCCGTGAGCACCCGGCTCCTGCGCCCGCTTGAGGACCGGTATCCTGCGGTGCCGGAAATCGTCCCGGGCGCCCCAGCCCCGGCCGCGATCGCCGGTTGCAGGTTTGTCGTCGTCCTCGGGGGCGGCCACACCGACATGCCCGGGATCCCGGCCACCGGGCAGCTCTCGTCGTCCGCGCTCGGCCGGATCGTCGAGGCGGCCCGGCTGCTGAGGGTGCTTCCGGCCGCGCGCCTCGTCGTGAGCGGGCCAGGCGAACCGGGCCGGCCCTCCCACGCGGCCGTGCTGGCGCGTGCCGCCGCGTCGCTCGGGATCGACCCGGCCCGGATCATCCTCGTCGACACCGCGCTCGACACCGAGGACGAGTCGCTCGCCGTCGCGCGCCTGGCGGGGCGCGCGCGCGTCGCGCTGGTCACCTCCGCCTGGCACATGCCCCGCGCGGCGGCGCTGTTCCGGAGCGCGGGCGTCGACTTCACCCCCTGCCCCGCCGATTTCGTCGCCAGGGAGGATCCCCGCTTCCGGTGGGGCAGCCTCTCGTGGGACAGCGAGTCGCTCGAGCGGAGCACGCTCGCGGTCCACGAGTGGATCGGCCTCCTCTGGCTGCGCCTGCGGGGCGTCGCCTGACGCGGGCGTTTGGGGTCGCCATCGGCACCACGGTCCAGTAACCAGCCTCGCCCATGAATTTCATCAACCGGCTGATAGGAAGAAATGAGGTTTTTTTTGACCTGCTGGAGGGGGGCGCCGACGAGGCCAAGGTGAGCGTCGACCTGTTCGTCACGTTCCTGCGCCAGATGGACGTCGAGAAGAAGCCCGCGGGGCTCGACGACTTCATCCAGGCGCGCCGGAAGGAGAAGCGCATCCGGCACCTCATGACCGAGGCGCTGGGAAGGACCTTTGTCACGCCCATGGACCGCGAGGACATCGAGGCGCTCTCGGTCGCGCTGTACCGGATACCGAAGCAGGTGGAGAAGATCGTCGAGCGGCTGTCGATCTACCCGGGCGATGTTCCCCACCGGATGTTCAGCCGGCAGGCCGAGCTGATGAGCCAGGCGGCCGCCGCCCTCGTCTTCATGGTGAAGCAGCTCCGGCATGGGACGACCATCGAGTCGATCCGCGAGGCCAACGACAGGCTGCAGTTCGCGGAGGCGGAGGCCGACAAGGTGATGCTGGACCAGCTGCGCGAGCTCTACAACGGGCCCTGCGACGCCAAGGAGTTGGTCATCCTCCAGAAGCTCTTTGAGATGGTCGAGCAGGCGGTCGACCGGTGCCGCAACGCCGGAATGATCGTCGTACAGGTGGTGCTCAAGCAGTCGTGACTCGAAGCGCCCCATGACGCTTCTCGCCCTCGTCCTCATCGCCGCGCTGGCTTTCGAGTATATCAACGGCTTCCACGACACGGCGAATGCGATAGCGACCGTCATCTCGACCAAGGTGCTGACTCCCCGGCTCGCCGTGGCCTGGGCCTCGTTCTGGAACCTGATCGGGGCGCTCTCGGGGACCGCCGTCGCCTCGACCATCGGAAAGGGCCTGGTGGACACGAACGCGGTCAACATGCCCGTCCTGCTGTGCGCCCTTCTCTCGGCGATCGTTTGGGGGCTTTTCACGTGGTGGCTCGGCCTGCCGTCCAGCTCGTCCCACGCCCTCATCGGCGGACTGTGCGGCGCGACGGTCGCGGGTTCCGGGGGCAACTGGGACGTCCTGCGCTGGTCGACGGGCCTGTGGCCGAAGGTCATCCTTCCGATGCTCGCGTCCCCCCTCGCCGGCTTCTTCGGCGGCATGCTGCTCATGAGCGCCATGATGCTGTGCCTGAGCCAGGTGCGCCCGCGGATCGTCTCCGCGGTATTCGGCAAGGCCCAGCTTGCCAGCGCCGGGTTCATGGGCTTCAGCCACGGCTCGAACGATGCCCAGAAGACGATGGGGATCGTGACCCTGACGCTGGTCACGGCGACGCGCGACGGGCTTTTCTCGCACCTGCCCGCCTGGGCCGCATTCCTGAGGATCCCCGTTTTTCTCACGGTGCCCAAGTGGATCGTCGTCGCGTGCGCGGTCACGATGGCGGCGGGGACCGCCGGCGGAGGGATGCGGATCATCCGCACGATGGGCCAGAGGCTGGTAAAGCTGCAGCCGGTCCAGGGATTCGCGGCCGAGACCACCGCGGCGCTCGTGATCTACGGCGCCTCGACGATCGGCGTGCCCGTCTCGACCACCCACGTGATCTCAACCTCCATCATGGGGGTGGGTGCGACCAAGCGCCTGAGCGCCGTCAAGTGGGGGATTGTCGAGCGGATCGTCTGGGCCTGGGTGCTGACGCTTCCCGTGACGGCGCTCCTGGGTGCCGCCTTCGAGGCGTTTTCGCGGGCATTCTGAACCCGCCGGGGCACCGCCCGCATCATTGGGGGATCGTCGCGGCCGGGAGGCTGAAGATGAAGGCGGATCCCGATCCCGGCGCGCTCTCCACCCGGACGTCGCCCCCATGGGCCTGGATCACGTGCTTGACGATCGCCAGTCCGAGCCCCGTGCCCCCCTGCTCCCGGGACCGCGCCTTGTCCACGCGATAAAAACGCTCGAATATCCGCTCCTGTGCGTCCTTCGGGATCCCGGGCCCGTCGTCGAGGACCGTGATCTCGATCCGTCCGCTGGGGAGCACGCGGCCGCCGATCGATGTCCTCCCCCCCGGCCGCCCGTACTTGATCGCGTTGTCGAGAAGGTTGAAGATCACCTGCCGCATCCGGTCGTTGTCCGCCAGGGCGATGAGCGCGCCGGGGACGGAGTTCTCGAGCGTCACGTCGCGAGCGAGCGCCCGCGGCTGGAGGTCGTCGATCGCGTCCTGGACGGTGTCCCTGAACGGAAGCGGCTGCCGGTTCAGCCGGAGACCCCCCGAGTCCAGCGTCGACAGCAGGAGGAGGTCGTCGATGAGCAGCGCCAGGCGGTTCGCGTGCTTGTCGATGATGTTGAGGAATCGCACGAGGGTCGCGGGATCCGCGCTGCCCCCGTCGAGCAGCGTCTCCGCGGCGCTCTTTATCAGGGAAAGGGGCGTCCTCAGCTCGTGGCTCACGTTCGCCACGAACTCCTGGCGCACCCCTTCAAGCTGCCGCAGGCGCGTCAGGTCGTGGAAGACGAGGATCGCCCCGTCGCTGGCGCCGCCGCTGTCGCGCAGCGCGAGCGCGTTGACCTGGAGGAACCGGGGCGCCCCCATCGAGTCGATCCGGAGCTCGTGTCCGAGCACCTCGAGCTCCCGGTCGAGCCGGGCCACGACCGCCGCCACCTCGTGGTGCCGGGTCGCCTCCAGGATGGTCTTGCCGGCGGCAGGCGCGTCGAATCCGAATAGCCCGGCCGCGGCGCGGTTGGCCAGGCGGATCCGGCCTCCCGCGTCGACGACGATCAGCCCCTCCACCATGCGGTCGAACAGGGCCGAGGTCCTCTGGGATTGCTCCTTGAGCTCGGCCTCGCGGCGGGCCCGCTGCTCGGCCAGGTCGCGCCTGCACCGTTCATCCTCGCCCCTGCGCATCCGCCGCTCCCGGGCCAGGGCAAGCGCCAACGCTGCGGCAACGGCGGCAAGCAGGATCAGGGCCGCTTCCATCCGCGGGCGTCACCCCTCCGCCGCGAAGCGGTAGCCCACTCCCCTCACCGTCTCGAGGAGCTGCGCCGCCGTGCCGAGCTTTTCCCGAAGCCTGCGCATGTGCGTGTCCACGGTGCGGCTGTCGATCGGGTTCTCGTATCCCCAGACATCCTGCAGCAGCCGGTCGCGCGACTGGACCCGGCCCCTCCTTCGCGCGAGGATCTCGAGAAGCCTGAACTCGGTCGCCGTAAGGGTTATCCCCCGGGTCCCCACCTGGACCACGTGGCGGGGCACGTCGATCTGGATGTCGCCGACCCGAAGGTGGGCGCCCGGCTCGTCCCCGGCCCGCATCCGGGCGAGCTGCTTGCGGATGCGGATCACCAGCTCGCGCGGGCTGAACGGCTTCGTCACATAGTCGTCCGCGCCGAGCTCGAGCCCCAGCACGCGGTCCATCTCGGCCGCCCTCGCCGTGAGCATGATCACGGGGATCGAGGCCGTCGAGGCGTCGCGCCGGAGGATCTTGCAGACCTCGAGGCCGTCGACCTCGGGCAGCATGAGGTCGAGCACGATGAGGTCGGGGTGCTCCTCCCGGGCTATCGCGATGGCGCGCGTGCCGTCCCTGGCAAAGATGGGGGTGTAGCCCGCCTCGCGCAGCTTGAAGCCCAGGACCTCGAGCGCGTCGGGCTCGTCGTCAACTACCAGTATCTTTGTCTTCATGGATTTTCTTGCCGGAATGGCGGATGTCGATCGCCTCGTAGAGATAGACGACCTCCTCGGCGACGTTCGTCGCGTGATCGGCGATGCGCTCGAGGCACTTGGAGATAACCATGAGGTTCAGGCAGCGCGAGATCGTCGCCGGGCGCTCAATCATGAAGCTCGAGAGCTCCCGATGAAGCTGGCGGTTCAAGTTGTCCACCTCCAGGTCCCGCGGAACGACCGCCCGCGCCTTGTCGGGCTCGCGGTTGATGAACGCCGAAATGGCGTCCCGCAGCATCTCGAGCGACATCGTCGCCATGCGCGGCAGGTCGACGTAGGGCTTGAGCTGCGGTTCCGTGTCGAGGTCGATCGCGCGCCGGGCGATCGTCACCGCGGAGTCGCCGACGCGCTCCAGGTTCTGGGAGATCTTCATCGCCGCGGTGGTCAGGCGCAGGTCGGTCGCGACGGGGGCCTTGGCGAGCAGGTGGATCGCGATATCGTCGATCTCGACCTCGAACTGGTCGACGATGCTGTCGTCGTCGATCACGGATTGGGCCAGCAGGTCGTCGCGCTCGACGAGGGCCCTCATCGCCCGCGTCAGGGCCGATTCGGCATGGCTCGCCATGGCGAGCAGGCTTTCCTTCAGCTGGGTCATCTCTTCGTTGTAGTGGGTCATTTCAGAGGGGGGATCCGTCCGGCTCACCCGAAGCGGCCGGACACGTAGGCCTCGGTCTGGGGATTGCTCGGATTGGTGAAGATCTTGCGCGTGTTATCGAACTCAATGAGGCGGCCCATGTAGAAGAAGGCCGTCCGGTCGGAGCACCGCGCCGCCTGCTGCATGTTGTGGGTCACGATCACGACCGTGTACTTCTCGCGCAGGGTCTGGATCAGGTCCTCGATCTTCGCGGTGGCGATCGGGTCGAGCGCGGAGCACGGCTCGTCCATGAGGAGCGTGTCCGGCTGGACCGCCAGGGACCGGGCGATGCAGAGGCGCTGCTGCTGGCCGCCCGAAAGGCTCGTGCCGGGACGGTTGAGGAGGTCCTTCACCTCGTCCCACAGGGCGGCCATCCTCAGCGACTGCTCGAGGCGCTCCTGCAGCACGGAACGGTCGCGCATGCCATTGAGCCGAAGGCCCACCAGCACGTTGTCGGCGATCGACATCGTCGGAAACGGGTTGGACTTCTGCAACACCATCCCCCCGCGCCGGCGCACGGCCGTGGCGTCGATGCCGGGACCGTAGAGATCGTTGCCAAAATGCCTCAGCGTCCCCTCGAGGCGGGTGCCCGGCGTCAGGTCGTGCATGCGGTTGAGTGACCTGAGGAAAGTCGACTTTCCGCAGCCACTCGGCCCGATGATGGCGGTCACCTTCCGCGCGGAAATCTTGATCGTGATCTCCTGAAGCGCCTGGCGCTGTCCGTACCACATGCTGAAGTTCCGGATGTCGAACGCGACCTCCTCCGCCTCGACGGGAACGTCGGCCGTTGAGGCCGTCGCGGGCGCCGCAGCCACCCGGACTGGCGCGGCGCCAGCGGGGATCCGGGCCGTTTCAGGGAGTGTGGACATGGCGGTCAAAGGGTGCTTTGGCGGTCGCGCGAGAGTACGCGGACGGTGATATTGAGGGCGAGGATCAATGCCATGAGGACAAGGGCGCCCGCCCATGCCTGCCTGTGCCAGTCGTCGTAGGGCGAGATGGAATAGGCGAATATCTGGAGCGGTAGGGCCGAGATCGGCTCCTTCAGGTTGTGGTTCCAGAAGTTGTTTCCCAAGGCGGTGAAAAGAAGCGGCGCTGTTTCGCCGGCTATGCGCGCCAGCGCCACGATGACGCCTGTTCCGATTCCTTTGAGGGCGGTCCTCACCACAATGACCATGATCACCTTCCAGCGGGCGATTCCCAGGGCCAAGGCCGCCTCCCGGTAGCTCTGGGGCACGAGGACCAGGACCTCCTCGGTGGTGCGCATGACGAGCGGCACCATCATGAGCCCCAGCGCGACGCCGCCCGCATACGCCGAGAACGTCTTGAATGGGACGACGAGTATCAGGTAGACCACCATGCCCCAGACAATGGAGGGAACGCCGTTGAGCACGTCGGCGGCGAACCGGATCCAGTCGTTCGCGCGGTCCGAACCGTACTCGGCAAGGTATATCCCCCCGAAGACGCCGAAGGGCACTCCAACGACGGTAGCCATGGCGAGAAGGGTCAGCGTACCGACGATCGCGTTGGCCATGCCACCTCCCACTTCGCCGGTGGGCTTGGGCAGCTGCGTGAAAAAGCTCCAGTCAAGCGAGCTGTAGCCGCGAACGAGCAGAAAGTAGATGACGAGGAAGAGCGGCGCGATGACCGCAAGGGCGCAAGCCACGAGGATCCCGGTTATGGCGCCGCTCTTCCACCTGCGCCATCGCGCGAACCGCGGGCTGGGAAGGTAGGGCGATGCGTCCATGGGTTCAGGCGACCTTGCTGGAGACGCTTCCTGTGATGCCTTTGAGCATGATCTGGGCGGCGATGTTGACCAGGATCGTCACGGCGAGCAGCACGAGGCCGAGCTCGAATAGCGAACTCAGGTAGAGGTCCGTCGTGGCCTCCGTGAACTCGTTGGCAATCACGCTCGCGAGCGTGTACCCGGGCGCGAAGAGCGACGCGCTGATCTGGGGTCGGTTGCCGATCACCATCGTGACCGCCATCGTCTCCCCGAGGGCGCGCCCCAGGCCGAGGATCGCGGCGCCGAACAGGCCCCTGCGCGCGTAGCTGAGCACCGCTATCCTGAGGACCTCCCACCGGGTCGCGCCCAGAGCATAGGCCGCCTCGCGCTGGAGGTTCGGGACCGAGCGCAGGATCTCACGGGAGATCGAGGTGACGATGGGAAGGATCATGATCGCTATGATGACGCCTGCCGCGAGCATGCTCACCCCGTAGATCGGGCCCTGGAAAAGGGGCAGGAAACCCAGGGTGTGCTTGAGCCACACAAACAAGTGATCCCTCAGCCAGGGAATGAGGACGAAGATGCCCCAGAGGCCGAAGATGACGCTCGGGACGGCCGCCAGCATCTCGATCGCCATGGTGATCGGCTGGCGCATCCGCATGGGGGCGAGCTCCGTGAGGAAGAGCGCCGTCGCGACGCCGAGGGGGACGGCGATCAGGAGGGCCAGGAGCGACGACACGAGCGTCCCGAAGATGAAGGGGAGCGCACCGTATTTCTCCGCGACCGGGTCCCATTCCGAGCTCCAGAGGAACCCGGCACCGAATTTGGAAAGGGACAGCCGCGACCCGGCGTAGAGCTCCCAGCCGACAAGGATGATGAGCACGATAATCATCGCCGCGGCCAAGCCAGCCGCCCATTTGAAGGCGATGTTCGGAAACCGCGAACCGGGGGCAGGGAGGATGGATGTGGAGGACGGGGTGCTCATCGAACGAATGTGCAGGCGTTTATGCCGCCTGCCTCCTTGTAGCCCCGTCAGTATTTGATGCTTTGCACTCTTTCAAGCGCGCGCTTGATGAGAGCGTCCGGCAAAGGGGCGTAATTGAGCCCGGGGGCAAGTTTCTCGCCATCCGAATAGGCCCACTTGAGGAACTGGACGAGCTTTTCACCCTTCGCATGGTCCTTCTGCTCCGCGTAAACAAGCAGCCATGTGGCACCTGAAATGGGGTAGGCCTGCGCCCCTGGCGGATTTACCATCGAGAAGCGGAAATCGTCCGGGATGTCGGCTGTAGCAAGCGCTTCGGTGACGGACTCAATCGAAGGCGTAATGTAGTTGCCGGCTGAGTTCTTCACATCGGCGTAGGCCAGCTGGTTCTGCTTGGCGTATGCGAGTTCGATATAGCCGACCGACCCGGGCACCTGCTTAATCTGGCCGGAAACGCCTTCATTTCCCTTGCCGCCGATTCCACTGGGCCAGCTCACGGACGTGCCCTTGCCGACCTTCTCTTTCCATGCGGGGCTCACTTTGCTGAGGTAGTCCGTGAAAATATAGGTCGTTCCGCTTCCATCCGACCTGTGGATAACAACGATATCCATGTCAGGCAGATTGACGCCAGGATTCCGGCCACTGATGGCCGGATCGTTCCATTTCGTGATCGTGCCAAGAAATATGCCGGCGATCGTTGGGCCATCGATCTTGAGTTTGGGGTTCCCGGGAAGATTGTAGGTGATGACGTCCGCACCGGCAACCGTCGGGAAGTGCCACAAAGTCCGAGGGGCCCGCGCAAGATTGTCGTCGGACATCGGGCCGTCTGAGGCTCCGAAATCAACCGTTTCCGACAGAATCTGTTTCTGGCCGCCGCCAGAACCAATCGACTGGTAGTTGAACTGCACGGATGGATCGACCTTTGCGTACTCGTTGAACCATTTTGAATAGATCGGAAATGGAAACGTGGCGCCGGCGCCGTTGATGAGCATCTGGGCAGATGCGGTTGCCGCGCTGAGGGCCGCGAGGACGCCTCCTAGGAGGGCCAGGCACTTGGCTTTGTTGGGTAGCATGGGAAAGGACGGTGTGGGTTGATTTGGTCGAAACGGGCGGATCGGGGCCATAGTGGGCGCCGCGTGTTACGGTCGCGTGACGCACCGGTGACACTCCCGTTAAAGGGCGGTTGGCGGACGGCCCAAAAAAGATCGCGTTTGCGATCCTCGTGCGCCGATAAGAGACCTTGCGCATGGACAGCGTGACGGAGCTCACCGAGGAGGTAGCGGCGATGGGATCGCACATGTTCAGGGTGCGGCTGCCGTTCGTAGCGGAGCTCCGCCAGTATTCGTGGGAAAAGTTCCGGGCCGACCTGCTGGCGGGTGCCACGGTGACGCTGGTGTCCATCCCCCAGGCGATCGGCTTCTCGCTGATCCTCAACCTGCCGGCCCAGGCCGTGATCGCCTCCGTGATCATCGGGGGCTTCGTGGGCTCGCTGTTCTTCTCGTCGCGCCACCACGTGTTCGGCCCCACGAGCTCGATCAGCCTCATCGTGGCGGCGACGATCGCCGCGAACTCGGCGATCGGGATGGCGCCGCTCACGCTCGCGATCTTCCTCGCGTTCGCGATCGGCGTGATCCAGCTCCTCGCGGGACTCCTGAATTTCGGCGAGATCACGAAGTTCATCTCGCGCTCGGTCGTCATCGGGTACAGCACCGGGATCGGCATCCTCCTGATCGCGAGCCAGCTCCACAACCTGCTCGGGTACGACGTCGAGAAGGGCCAGGACTTCTCGACCAATGTCCTGCAGGCGATCTTCGACCTGGGCACCGCCCAGGTCTACCCATGGGCGATCGCCATAGGCGGCCTTACCTTCGCGATTTTCTGGACCGTCCGCCGGTTCCGCCCCGGCTGGCCCGAGGCGCTCATCGGCCTCGCGCTCCTCTGCATCGGGGCGAAGCTGCTCACCCAATTCGACCCGCATGCGGCGAGTCATTTCAAGATGGTCCGGGACGAGGGCGCGCTGACCCGGATCATCCCCGCGTTCGCCGGCCTCCCCTTCGGCCCCCGCAGGCTTCACCTCCTGCCCGAGCTCGCGGGGACAGCCATCGCCATCTCGATCCTGGGCATGCTCGAGGCCGCCTCCATCACGAAGGGGCTCGCGGCAAAGAGCGGCCAGAAGATCGAGCCCAACCAGGAGCTGATCGGCATGGGCGCCGCAAACATCGCCTGCGCGTTCTTCGGCGCCGTGCCCGGCTCCTCGTCGTTCGCCCGCTCGGCTGTCAACTACCAGAGCGGCGCGAGGACGCAGATGTCATCGATGCTGAGCAGCGTGGTTGTCCTCGGCATCCTCACGTTCATCACCCCGATCTTCAATTTCATACCGATTGCGGCGCTGGCCGCCCACCTGATCCGGATAGGATTCAACATGATCAACTGGCACCAGATCAGGATCTCGTGCCGCTCGACGCCCTCGGACCTGGTCGTGTTCGTCGTGACGCTGGGATCCTGCCTCTTCCTGAGGCTGGACACCGCCATCTATGTCGGGATCGGGGTCTCGCTCGCCCTTTTCCTGAGGAAGACCAGCACCCCCACCCTCGTTGAATATGCCATCAACGAGGGCGGCAACCTCGTCGCGCTGGACGACCCGTCCCAGCGCCTCCATCCCCAGATCTCGATCATCCACGTCGAGGGCGAGCTCTTTTTCGGCGCCGCCGACCTGTTCCAGGAGCAGGTCCGCAGCCTCGCCGACAACCAGAACATCCGCGTGTTCATCCTGCGGATGAAGAACGCGCGCCACCTGGACGCCTCGACCGTGATGGCCATGGAGTACCTGCACGACTACTTGCGCAAGACCGGCCGGTACCTGCTGATCAGCGGAAGCAGCCCCGAGGTCACGCGCGTGCTGGACAACAGCGGGCTCCTCGACCAGATCGGCAAGGAGAACATCTTCCCGGCCGAGGCAAACCCGACGGTGGCCACCCGCAACGCGCTCAAGCGCGCCAAGGAGCTGCTGCCGGGCGAGTCGCTGGACGTTCGCGTTTTCTATGACAAGAAGCAGACCTGACGCGCCCCCGTCCCGGGCGACGGATTGTTGAAGGGACCGGGTGCCCGCGGGTGTTAAGCTGTCTGCCGTCACTCCATCCCCGACCCATGCCCGACCCATTCGATCCCCTCGACCCACTGCTCGACCGTTGGCGCGAGCCGCCCGACCTGTCCCGCAGCCTTGCACCCGAGGTCTGGCGCCGCATCGCCCTCACGGAGCAGGGCGCGTCCGAATCCGGGGGCTTCTGGAGGAACGCCGACGCCTGGCTCTCGCGGCCTCCGTTTGCCATCCTCTTCGTCACGTGCTGCGCGCTCCTCGGACTTTTTCTGGCCGAGGTTCGCGTGAACCGGCTGCAGCGAGAGCAGAGCGCGCAGCTCGCGCGCAGCTACCTGCAGCTCATAGATCCCCTGCTGACGGCGGCCCCGGCCGCCGACACGCCATGAAGCGCGGCCTCCTCGTCCTCCTGCTCGGCCTCGCCGTCGGGGTCGCGGCGCACACGGTCTATTTCCGGCTGCACCTGCCCCCGAATTCCGACTCGATCGACGCCCAGCTTGTGTGGATGAAGCGCGAGCTGCAGCTGAGCGATGGACAGTTTGCGCGCATAAGGGAGCTCCACGAGGCCTCAAGCCCCCGCCTTCGAGCCCTTGCGTCGCAGGTCGCACAGATGCAGGCGGAGTTCGCCGCATTCGAGAACACGCGGCGCGCAACCGACCGCGTCGACTTCATAGAATTTGCGCGGTTCGTCGAGGCCAGGCGCAGCATCAGCCGCCAGTGCCTCGACTCGACCCGCCAGCTGGTGCGCGCCGCCGCGAACGAGATGACGCCAGTTCAGCGCGAGCGCTATCTCGGAATTGTCTCCCCCGCCGAACCTACGACCAGCGACGTGACCAACTGAGCGCAGCCCCGCGCCCCGTGTCCACCGACCCAGCCACCGACCGCGCGAGCCTGATCGAGCTTAGGCGCGGCGACGCGGCATCGCTCAACCGGTTGATCGCAAGATGGCAGCGCCCGCTTGTGGGCTTCGCCTACCGATACGTTCAGAACGCCGCCGACGCGAGCGACATGGTCGCGGAGGCGTTCGTGCGCCTCTACCAGCGGCGCGCGAGCTTGCGGCCCGACACCAATCTCGCCGCATGGCTCTTCACCACGCTCACGAATCTCTGCCACAACCACCACCGCTGGAAGCGCCGGCATCCCACCGTGGCCCTCGACGCGCCCGCCGAGCCGGGCGACGCCAGCCGCACGAGCCGGGCCATCGCCGGGCTGGCGGCCCGGGAGGAAAGCCCGGACGCCGCGCTTGTACGGGACGAGTCCCTCCAGGCCGTCCGGGCCGCGATCGACGCGCTTCCCCACGAACTGAGGGTCACCGTGCTGCTCCACCACTATGAGCGCCTCCCCTACCGCGAGATAGCGGCGATCACAGGCTGCTCGGAGCGCGGCGTGGAGACCCGCCTTTACCGCGCCCGCCGGCAGCTGCGCCGGCAACTGGCGGCGTTCCTCCGCGAGACCTCCCCATGCTGACTCAGGGCGCGGCGGGTTTGAAGTTGAAGTTTTGCTGGGCCAGCGTGACCACGGGCCTTCCATTCACGAGCGGCGGTTCAAACTGCCACTGCTCCACAGCCGTGATGGCCATGGCCGACAGCTCCCCATTCGCCTCAATTGTCTCGCGGTCCACCGATGGCAGCCGCACGTGTCCCTGCTCGTCGATGTAGAACTCCACCGTGATGCGGCCGCCGTGGCTGCTGCGCGCGATGTTTTCCGGGTACACCGGCTTGACGATCTTGATGGGCGTAGGGATCCGGTCCAGCTGGCTCAGCGTGGACGCGCTGTAGGTCATGGCGTTGGGGGAGATCCGGAATCGGAGCATCTCGGCTTGCTCCAGGACGCTCATGTCCACCACCACGACGCCCTGCGCCTCAAAGTTGAACGTCAGGTCGGCCTTCGCGCTCCGGGGCGCACCATGTATCCGGGCCGGCTCATACCGCCATTTCCTCAGCGCCGCGACCGCAACCTCGGCGAACGCCGGATGCGAGTAGGTCGTGACCAGGAAGTCCGTCAGCGCTCCGTCGGCGTCGATCTGGATGGCCACGGTCGCCTCTCCGCTCTTTAGGCCGAGGGCGAGCACCTTCTGGGGGAACACCGGCGCCACGGTCTGGATGAACTTCATCGGAACGTAGTCGGAGGCCGGCACGAGCTGGGGGGTGAACTGGGCGCCCGCGACGAGCCCGCCGCAAAGGAAGGCCAGGGGAAGGCGCAGGAGTTGAAGGGTCTTCATCTTGGTGTGGGTTTAGGGGGCATAACACCGGCGGGCGCCCGTTCCCTTCAGTTCCCGCCAGATAGTCACCTTCCGATTCCCGGGGGCGTTGCAGAAGAAGGAAGCATCCTCGGCCGGAATGGGCGGTGACGCAAGAAGACGCGTTGCCCCAAGAATCCGCGTTCACGCAAGGAAGCCGATAAAGAGCAGGCAGGCCAAGAGCGTATAGCAGAGGAAACACGACAGAAAAAGCCGCGGTGCCCGTCCGGATCGCTCGCGGTGCCGGCAGATGAAATCCACCAGGAGGAACCCGAGGATGAAAAAGATCAAGAGGGCGGCCAGGACAAGCCGCGGCAACCAGAACCCTGCGGTGTAGGGATCGTTGATCCTGTGCAGGCTGAAGAACACCGTGGAATAGAACCCTGTCGCCAATGCGGTCATGACCACGGCCGCGCCCGAAAACAATGGCTTGCCGGCCAGGAGCGATTGAAAACTCAGAACGATCGAGAAAAGCGTCCCCGCCACGGCCAGGGCGGAGAATGGCAGGCACAGGCGCACCGACCAGGTCTGTAGCGCCTGCGAAAGCGCGGTGCGGTGGCGCACGAATGGGTCCTGGGTGCGATTGCTCCAGCCTTCCGACATCTCCGGCGGCGGGGACTGGAAAAAATTAAGGATGTCGGCGAAGACGGCGACGTGGAGCAGTCCCATGTAACTGTAATTCCTAAAGCCGTAGAGCTTGTCCTGGAGGTATTCGGGAGCGGAGCGAATCAGGCCGAGGTCGCTCCTCTTGGGAAGGAGCATGTCGCTCCAGCGCATTACCGGCGGAACGCCCTTTGCGAGCCACTCCTGGTTTGTCACCACTCCGGTCCTCTTTTCGCTTTCGTGCATCTCGAGCAGGAACACCGCGGCCGGAACCGCGAGTGCCAGGATCTCAACCGCGCCCCAGCGGAGGCGTTGACCCTTCATCGCCCTTTTCCAGATTGCAATCGCGAGAACGAGGGCGGCCGGAAGCAGCAGGCCCACAAATGTGTATTTGCAGAGCATGCCGGCCGAAAGGCAGAGCGACATCGCCACCCAGGAACCGATGCGGCGGGGATTCTCGAAAAGGCGGTGGACGAACAGGGCGACCAGCGCGAAAACGGGCAATGTCAGACCGTCAGCGGCAAGCACGATCGAATGGATGACCCGTACCGGAATGAAGGTGCTGAACGCAGCCGCCGCATAGCGAAGCTGCCAATGGTTGATGGATATCCAGATAAACCGATAGATTATCCAGAGAGCCGAGGAATTTAGGACCAGGAACACCGCGGCGATGACCTCCAAATAATGGGTCGGGCTGACATGATTTCGGATCGAACTCCCGATCCAATAAAGGGCCGGCGGGTTGCCCAGGCTGAAGCTGAAGCTGCCCGGAAAGGAAAGGATAAGCCCGCGGTGCAGAATGAAATCCTGGCCGATGTAGCCATAGTGAACGATGCCCAATGCCCCGACGACCAAGCCGCAAAGCGCCAGCAGGCCGAGGAATGCCACATCCCTTTTCGTAAAAGGACTTGTCCCGTTGATCGTGGGCTCGGCGGACGGGTCTGATCTAAGGGGCGCGAAAGGCATGAAGCGGGGCAATGACGGCCGGAGTGTCGTAATCCATTCGTCGGCGGCAAGCCATGTCTACCGCCTTGAGTAAGGATGGGCCAACGTCCAAGGTATGGGCCCCGACGGAAATTCAACCCCCGATGAGCACCATGAAAAATACCTCCAAAATTCTGAAATCGCTGGGAACCGGCTGCCTCTTGGCCGGCACCGCATTGTCGGGCTCACCGGCGGACGACGCCAGGACTGTGGCGTCCTTGGACACCGAGTTCCAGGCCGCCGTTAAGGCGAACGACGTCGCGACGATCGATCGAATCGTGGCCGACGACTTCGTATTGGTGATCGGCAACGGACGCTTCTTTGACAAAGCCGGCCAACTCGACGAGGCGCGCCAGAAGCAGACCGTATACGAGCACCAGGAAGAGGAGGAGGGCACCCAGAAGGTCCGGGTGTGGGGCGACACCGCGGCGGTCACCGCGCTCCTGTGGATCGAGGGCGTCCGAAACGGCAAGCCCATCGACTACAGGTTGTGGTTCAGCGATATCTACGTTCGGACTCCGGCCGGCTGGCGGTACGTTTTCGGCCAGGCCTCGCTGCCGCTGCCGAAGGAGCCTGCGAAATAGCCATTCCGCGATTTCTTCGCGCGGGGCCAGCAGAATCGCAGGAACCCCGAATCGGTACTCCCGGGAGTCAAAGACCTAGCGACGTCCCATGGCATTCCCGCCATCGCTAAACCAAGCCATCTGAGGCGTTTTGAATCTCATGACTTTCTTGTATTGGCTGCCAGCGATCTGCGTGGCGCTTCATGTCTTCGAAGAGTTTGCTTGGCCAGGTTGCTTCTTGGCTTGGTACCGGCTGTATCGCCCTGAGTTCGCCGCTAGCCTTAGCGTACGTTTTGTCGTGGTCGTCAATGCACTGTTGTTGTTATTTGCACTGTGGCTCGGGGTTTCCGGACCCACTTCCTCGCGCGGGGTTTCCGCTTGGCTAGGCTTGATGGCCGCACTCGCCTGTAACGGAGTGTTTCACGTGCGAGGCATGATACGTTCCCATCGGTATTCGCCCGGGATAGTGACGGGAATGCTTTTGTACATTCCGTTGTGCGTTTGGGGCTATTGGTATTTCCTCACCAACGGCATCCGTCCATGGTTGGCGATTGTCTCCTTTGCAATCGGCGCGGGCTACCAATTCTGGTCGGCTTCAAATCACCAAAGGCGATCCAACCGCGCTTAATCATCGCAGGCGTCCGATGCCTCCCGGTCGCTGCGGGGGCCAAATGCGGCAAGCGCGAGGTTTGTCCGCGAACGAAAGGGGGAAGACTCGGGAGGAACCCGCCTCTGCCCACGGCAAACGGAAGGGTTAAACCCCATAGACCGAAACCGCCCGATGCCGTAGGGTCCCAGGTGTCAAGTACGCCCTGAAAGATCGGGTTTCCGTTAATCGAACGATAGAATTAACAGAAAAGCCGCTGCTCGAATTATGACCAATATGACCACCCCCAATTTGTTCCGTGTCCGCTCATCCGTCGGAAGGACGGCCCTGATTGCGCTGGGCTGCGCCTTGGGTCTCGCCCTTGTTCAAGTTGCAGCAGCGGGGGCTGGTGATGTCTCGGTGCTGCGGCCTCTGGACGACCAGCTCCCGGCTCTGCCCCTTACCGCCGCCTTTGACAAGGGGACGGACCCCGACGTCGGCCCGTACATCCTGAGTTTAAAGAACACCTCCAAGGACGCCATCAAGGTCAACGTCAAGATTCACCTAAGCGTGGCGTTCCATGCCAACAACAAGGACAGGACCGTTCCCGATCACACTATCGATGCAGGCCAAGTCTGGACGGTCAGTGATCTGGCGGCAGGCGACAAGGTAACGGTCACGGCCGACGGATTTGCCCCGCTCGAGCTCACGGTTCCCTGACCCGGGCCAGGCAAATGCGCGTGCCGAGATGCGCCCATCACCGATCCAACCCGGCCGAAGCACTCAATCAACGTGAAAACGAGAAGGACCAAGCCACCATCATGATCTCCGCCGCACCCGATTCCACCACGCACCGCCTGAGCGATGACGCTTACAAAGTGCTGTTTAGCGAGGCCCGGACTTACAGCGATTGGCTGGACCGTTCGGTTGGGGACGATCTTCTGCACCAGCTCTACGACTTGATGAAATGGGGACCGACGAGCGCCAACTGTTGCCCGGTGCGTATCCTCTTCTTGCGCAGCCGGCAGGCCAAGGAACGGCTGCGACCCGCGTTGGCGCCGGGTAATGTCGACAAAACGATGAAGGCCCCCGTAACCGCCATCATTGCCCATGATTCGAAATTCTACGAGTTGCTGCCTCGGCTCTTTCCGGCGGACGCCACTGCGAAGGAAATGTTCGCAAAGTCGACGAAACTGGCGGACTCGACCGCGATGCGGAACGGCAGCCTGCAAGGCGCATACTTCATGCTCGCTGCGCGCTCGCTCGGTCTCGATTGCGGGCCAATGTCCGGCTTCGACAATGCGAAGGTCGATCAGGAATTTTTCCCTACTGCGGCGCCTTCGACCGGTGCAAACGACGGGGGATTTATCGCGGCTGGCGCCATCAAGTCGAACTTCCTGTGCAATCTCGGTTATGGCGACACCACGAAACTTCATTCACGCGGGCCGCGGCTCGATTTCGGCGAAGCCTGTCAGCTGCTTTGATCGGAGGGTCGAGACCACGTCATTTGTCTTAGCGATCAAGGTTCGCGCTCAGCCGCCGCCTTCCGAGATGACGAATGGACTTGTGCGTTTCATGACCGATTTGGCCGGCCAACGGCCAAACCGGATCTCGGGGGGGCATCTCAACCCGCGAGTTCATCGCGAGCTAAATGGCGGAGAGGGAGGGATTCGAACCGCTCAGGCCCAACAACCGAAAAGCTTCATCGAGCGTGCTTTTGTGTTGTTACGAGTAACTTGGAACGAAGAACAAGATTAATCCAGTGCTAACGAATTCAATCTAAATGGATGCCGCTGGCAAATCCGTGGCAAATATTTTTGCCGGTCACGACCAGCCCAACTCACGCAGCATCACAATCTTTCCCTTCACTCCACCCACCAAGAGCACTTTTTGCGAACGCCGCACCGCCAGCAATGGCCCTCGCCCGACGGAGTCAGCAGCAACTTGACCATTTCCAGTTTTTCCAGGCCGCGTTGCCCCTGCAAGATCACTGCACGGTAGCGAATCATAGCCGCCCAATGTGCGTATCCTTGAATGCAGTCGGATACTTCAAACCGTAGCCCAGCAAACGGTCGAAGCCGATATGCGCCACCCAAATTGTGCAGATCGCGAAAAGCCCGGGCATGTGGGCGAAATACGCGACCAGAAATAAAATGAAGGGCGCGGCATAAGTATGGACGAGATTGTAGAGAGTCGCCCCGACTCTCACGTTCGCCAGGTAACCCAGCATGAACAGGTCCGGAGCCAAAAACAGCGCGGCAAATCTCCCCCAGGAAGCCCCGAGTTGGGCATAGATGATGCACGCTGCGATCAAAACGACCCCACCTTCGACGTGCAGTAGCAACCTTGGGGCTGACAGCTTCATCATGCGCGGCGGCGAGGAGCGACAATGTATTCGTTTCTCATTCAAAAAGACAGGCACACTTTCGATTGAAGCACGACCTGATTTCAGTTGCAGCGTCGGGCCAAGATCATCCGTCGATCAGCAATGGATAAGAACTAATGGCCTGACGCTTTCCTGGCCTCTTTCTGGCCCCTCGCCAGTTCCGATTGACGATAGGCTCGCGGAGCCATCCCCGTCCATCGTTTGAAGCCGCGGTAAAACCCGCTGTTATCGAGAAATCCGCAAGCCAGGGCAATCTCCTCCAGCGAGATATCGGTGGCGGTCATCAAGCGCATCGAGCGTTCGAACCGAGCCTTGTCCAGCAATTCAAGGTAGTTGGCACCCTCCAGTGAAAGGCGACGGTGGAGCGTCCGGGCACTGAGATTGAGAGCCTCCGCCGCGTCTCGCACGGAGATCACTCCGCGATCCATGAGCCTCGGCAGCGCATTCCAGAGTTTCGCGGTGATGGCATTTTTCTCTTCCACCAGATTCTTGTGCGTGGTCTCCGCCTCCCGGGCCAGGAGCGCGTGCAGCGCCGAGTGGCGATTGCGCATGCGCAGATCCAAATGGGACCGCGGGAAAATGAGCCGGCTCTGCTTGGCTCCAAATCGGCAAGGGGCTCCAAGATGCTTCCGGTACGCGGCCGCATGGACCGGCGCGGGAAAATCGAACTCGGCCCGCTCCAGCGAAAACCGGCCCACGACTTCGCTTTTGGCGACGCTCAGTATGCTGGCAAATGTGCGCTCGACCACGATCCGCCAAATTTCCGGGTCGGGATCGTCCGTACTCACGATCACGCACGCCTCCTCGCGGACTTCTTTCAGCTCAATCCGCTGCCAATCCGAAATCAGGAGAAAATACCGGCAAAGCACCCTTAAGGCCTCGCCCCAGGTTTCCGAATGCGCGATGAGATGGCCGAGGACGCCGTGAGAATTGCTGGAGTAATCCGCTCCGACCGCGAGGCCGAGGGCGGGGTCGCGCGTCATCTCCAAGGCGGCTTTCAAACTCCGTTTCATCGCTTCAACCGGTATCCGCGCATCCGGATCAGTCGGAGTCTTGGCCTCGACTCCGGCAAGGCGGCTGAACGTCGCAACGGAATGTCCGCTCCGCTCCAGGTACCCGACCAGGCCGGAGAATATCCCGACATGCACGCTGTTGCGATTGGCGGACGTCACGACCAGCCAGCGTGTCCCGGCATGGCAGCATCAGCAATGTTTTTGGCGCGAGCCGCCACTGCGCCCTTCCCACCGATCTGCTAATCTTTGGAAGTCCAAAACGCCTATGAATTCAAATCAAACATCCGACCCAACCGCTCGCCAACTCACCCGTCCCTCGGAAAAATCAATGCCGGGGGTCCACGCCATTCGCACGGGATTCGTGCAGGTCCGCAAAGCTCAGCAGCAATCAAAGGGAAAAGGCCTAGCCCGTATCGCCAACATGCTCGTTGACCCGGAGTGGACCGAGTGGCTTCCCATCTACGCTTGGGCGATCGAGCATGAGGAAGGAGTGATCCTCGTCGATACGGGGGAAACCTCGCGAGTCCACCAGCAGGGCTACTTCCCGGGCTGGCACCCGTTTTACCGGCGGGCCACGCATTTTTCCGTTCACGCCGACGAAGAGATTGGAACCCAGCTGCGCAACCTGGGGATCAGTCCCAGAGATGTCCGCCAAGTCGTACTGACGCATCTCCACACAGATCATGCGGGCGGCCTGAAAGACCTGACCAGCGCCCGCTCCTGGGTATCGGAACAGGAATTCAAGCGAGCCTCCGGATTCGGCGGAAGAATCCAGGGTTACCTGCCTCACCGCTGGCCGAGGTGGTGGGAGCCGAGTTTCATCCGGTTCGACGGAGGCGCCTTCGGTCCGTTTGGGCAGAGCATGTCTCTGACGAAGTCGGGTGATGTTCTCATCGTGCCGACGCCTGGGCACACGCCACACCATGTCTCGGTCGTGGTCCGTGGCTCGCCCACGTTGTTCATCGCCGGCGACACGAGCTACAGCCAAGAATTGCTCATTGCTGGAAAAAGCGACGGCGTCAGTCCCAGCGAGGATGTCGCGAAAACGACCCTGGCCAAGATCGCGGCACTAGCGAGGGAACGGCCTCTCGTCTATCTGCCCTCGCACGATCCGCAAAGTGAGGAGCGACTCCTGAATCGTTCCGTTCTCGCAATCGAAAAGGCCGGCCTCTGCTGAGTGCACGGCCGTGAAGACCTCCCTGCGTGGCGGTATCGGCAATGTTATTGGCGCTTGGCGCCACTGCGCACTTCCCGTCGAGCTGCTATCTTGCTGGCGAGCCGAACGAAATCGTTTGGCCCAACTCAAACCAAAACAAATCATGATTATCACCTCTCTCATTTTAGCAGCAATCGTCCTCTTGGTCGGATACGATACTTCGATCCAGGAAGGTTGATCCACCACCGGTGACTCTCAAAGGGCCTGCTTCTGGCCAGAAATTTTCCCATGAAAAACGAACGAATCCTTATTTCCCACAAGGGAGGTCCGTCAGTCTTGAAGCTAATCGCCGATGAGGTGAATCCGCCGCACTCCAGCGAGGTTCTCATTCGGGTCAAGGCCGCCGGCGTCTCCTTTGCAGACGTCATGGTCCGGGAAGGCGTCTACCCTGGAGTCAAACTTCCCGTGACACCTGGCTACGATGTGGTCGGCGAGGTCGAGTCGGTCGGTGATGACGTGCGGGATTTTCGCCGCGGGGATCGCGTGGCCGCGATGACGGTCGTCGGAGGATATACTCGCTATCTTTCAGTGCCGGCGGCGCACGTCGTTCACGTCCCCAAGGACTTGGACTCTGGGGAAGCAGTCAGCGTGGTGCTCAATTACTTGACCGCCTATCAGATGATCAAGCGTTGCACTCATGTGGCGGCGGGTGACTCCATCCTGGTCCATGGGGCCGCGGGCGGAGTGGGAACGGCTCTCCTTCAACTTGCAAAGATCGAAGGACTGAAGGCGTTTGGAACGGCTTCAACGGCCAAGCTCAAGCTAGTGGAGGAATTGGGCGGTGTGCCGATCGACTACGCGAACGAGGATTTCGTAGCACGCATCAGGCGGGATACTCCGGACGGTGTGGCGGCTGCCTTTGATTTTGTCGCCGGATCACATGCCAAGCGCTCGTACCTAGCCCTGCGATCAACGGGGACGCTCGTTTGCTATGGTGCATTTGGTGCGACCAAGGATGGCCGAATTCACCTGTTGAGGGCATTGCATACCTACCTCCGCGACCCGTCCTTCAAGCCGATGGCCCTCCTCGGTACCAACAAGGGCTGCGTTGGCTACAATGTTCGTCAATGGCGCGATGCTCGTCCCGCGATGTATGCCGCGGACCTTGCGACCTTGTTTAAACTGCTCAAAGAGGGCCGAATTGCGCCAATCATCGGCGCGCGCTTCCCGCTCGAGAAAGCTTTCGAGGCGCACGACCTGCTCAACAAGCGGGGCATTACAGGAAAGATCGTGCTGGATTGTTGAGTTTGAGGCCATTGGTGAGGCGAGCCTAAGGGATCATCCCATACTCGGTGAGTTTCATGGTTTCCTCCGCCAACGCGGATTCACAATCAGCCTTTTCCGAGCCGCCCTGGCAAAAAGGATCAAACGCGTGCGAAGGCAAAGCACGATTGCCCCCATACCTTGATCGCCTCGTTGTGATCTTTGCCCGATATGCCACTTCAACTGGCAAATCCGTTCTTCGAATCTCTTCTTGAGAGGAGAAAATTGGCAAAGAGGGAGGGACCTATCCGGCGGTTAAATCTCCACTCAACTTTTCTCCCACCCGACAATATACAATCTCCCTCGTAAAGACATGCCCTTCAGCTCTCGAAAAGACGGCTCTTGATCAAAGATTGGGGACACGGGGCGTTGGAAGCGCCACCGTGTCCCCTTCGTGACTACTAATCTAGCGCTCCCTGGATACCGCATTTTCCAGGTGCAGGGCAATATCATGCTGATGCGGGTTTACGCTCGGGCGTTGGAAGCGCCTGTGCTGAGCCCTTGCTGTGGAGGCGATCGCCTCCACAGCAAGGGCTTGTATCGGAGGCGGGTTACGCACCTGCCATGGATGGGAGTGCCGACAGAGCTGGTGATCACCTGCCGGAGGTATGTCTGTCTGGGCTGCGGCAAGAGCTTCGTGCAGCCGCTGCCAGCGATCATGCCCGGGCGGCGGACGACCGAGCCATGGCGAGCGGCGATCTACGAGCGCCATGACGACGGGATTTGCGCCTCGGTCCTGGCCAGACGGGAGCGGTCCTCGCCGGCGACGGTGGGCCGGATCTACGCCCAGTTCACCGAGCGCAAGGCCAAGGAGCGGCTAAGCTTGGACTGCCCGCGCGTCCTGGGGATCGACGAGCACACGCTCCATAAGGGCCAGCGCTTCGCCACGACCTTCTGCGACCTAAAAAACCACCGGGTCTTCGACATCAGCGCCGGCCGTAGCGAGAGCGAGCTGGCCGGCTACCTGGGCGGCCTGCGCGGCAGGGAGGGCGTCCGGGTTGTCTGCATCGATTTGTCCAACTCCTACCGCTCGCTTGTGCGGCGCTGGTTCCCCCGCGCAGCCATCGTCGCCGACCGCTTCCACGCCATCCGCGTCGTCGGCTATCACCTGATGCGCCTGGCCCGTCAGGTGGTCCCGCAGCTCGGCTGGAACCGCGGCTGGCTCGCCCTGTTGCGCCGCCGCCGCGACCGGCTCGATCCCGAGCAGCAGCGGCGTCTCAAGGCCCTCCTGGGCGCCCATCCCGGCCTCCAGGGCATCTACGAGATGAAGGAGCGCCTCTGCGCCCTCCTGCGCCACAAGCAGCAGGGCAAGGCCAGCTGCCGCCGCCTCGCCCACCAGCTCTTCGGATTAATTGAGGAATTGCGCCAGAGCGGCGTCGACGCCGCTCTGACCCTCGCCAAGACCCTCACCGATTGGCAGGACGAGATCGGCCGCATGTGGCGCTTCTCTCGCAACAACGGCATCACCGAGGGCTTCCACCGCAAGATGAAGCTCATCCAACGCAGAGCCTATGGCTTCCGTTCGTTTGAAAATTACCGCCTCCGCGTCATCGCCCAATGCGGATAACCCACCCTCGCTTCCAAACGTGTTCCCCAATCTTTGCACTAGACCCGAAAAGACGCCATTTTTGCCTAGCAAAAATGGCGGAGAGGGAGGGATTCGAACCTCTCCACCCGTTCGAAGCTAAGTCGCCTAATCAGCGCCGGCTTAGTTGATGATTAATCTTTTCTGACGTGAAGATAAGAACAGGTAGTCACAGCTAGGTGAAGCCAATAACAGGTTTCTTGACAACCTTTGGGCAACCTTCGCCGGCTCGACAGAAACACAGCTTATGGGACTAATCGTCGAAGACCTTGAGATATTCCTTTGCAGCCTCCTTTGCCGCACAGGCGTCATCATAGAGGTCTCGACCATTCATCACGGTGAAACCATCTGGAACTGTCGCCATTGATCGCAGGTCGTGGTCGGTAATTCGAACCAGCTGTCTGCAAACGTCGATAACCACAGGGCGCACTCCTTCCTCATCGAGCCATTGACACTGGTGGAGGCAAGGCGCCGAAGCGAACATGCGTTCGTTGTCGATCATCACGTATTCGTGGCCGCTAGTGATAAAATTTCCATGTGGTTCAAGTTGCCCACAGAGATGCCCAAGGATATCGCCGCGGACCAAATCATCGAGGTTAGTAAGTCCGGCGTCGCGAGCTTCGATGATTTCTTGGAAATTCATTTCCTTTCCCAAGACCTGCCGAAATGCGCACTCTGAAGAACAGGGCAGGTTTGCGTGCTCGTCCATCAAACAGATGGCGAGTTGGAACGTTTCAGCGTCCCCAGATTTTCGACGCAAAATAGCGTTGTTTTTGTCGATGATGACGTAAATGGACGACTGGCATGAAATACCCAGCTTCTGAGCGAGAGATGCGAATAAATGCTCTCGATAACTGCAAAAACTGCCAGTCATCTTTAAGAGCCATTCCCGCGAATCCGGAGCCACGCCAATCCACCAGTCAGGATTCAATCCGCTCAATCCGTCGCCAGCCGGCATCCGCCATTTCCAATCCGATGCAACGACCAATTGTGGTAATTCTTCAATTTTTTGAAACGCCCTGCTCACCGGGTCCGAAATAAATCAATACACGAGAATCAGAACAACCGATTCCTTTGCCTTTGCTACCATGTCTTCGAAACTTTGCTTAGAATTTGAGGGATTTGGTTGGGGAGAATTTTTGTCTAAATATGGTTCGAACAATGCAAGGGCATACGCGCTCTTGACCGCATAGTTCACGTTTTGTGGTATGTCGCCCGTAACTTGAGCGGCTTTCAGTCCGAGTTTGGCTTCAACCACGCCAATTAGGTTGCCGCTGTCATCGAGCAGCGGCCCTCCGGAGTTTCCCGGCTGCACCGGCACACTTATTTGCCATTCGCGCGGATCGTCTGCGGAACCGTTGACGCTGCTAATCTCGCCGCGCGTAACTTTTGGGCTGAAGCCCTGAATTTGCACGTTCGGGAAGCCGATGGTGGCGACCGCTTGGCCCAGGCGAACTCCGCCAGATGGGGCGATTAGAAGCGGTACATACGGCCCACCCTCGATCTTTAGAACGGCAACGTCGTTTGCCTCGTCTATCTGCAAAATCATTGCATTACGAATGCCATTAGCTGTCACAGCAGCTAGCCTCATCGCGCCCGCCACAACATGGGCCGCCGTCAGAATGTGACCTTGACCTGAAACTATCGTGCCCGACCCACTCGACTTGGGTATGTCCTGAGCATTTACGGTGCCCCGAAATGAATGCCCGTCACTTTTCATGCGGGCTTTGTTGGCTTCAATTTGCTTGGCGATTTCTTTGGCCCTTTGCTGGGCAGCAATCGCCGCGTTTGAACTAAGACGGCTCTCCATGAAGCTCCTTCCATTGACAAATTCATCCCGCTTGCCCGTCGCCACTGCAATGTATGTCCAGGCGAGCCCTTCAATTTCATCTTTGGGAACCCCGTCGCCATCCCAATACAAGTCGCCGAGCAGGTACTGAGCATCTGGGTCACCCTGATCGGCCGCCTTCCGATACCATTTCGCCGCTTCGACTCCGTCCCTCGGCACGCCTTCTCCTCTCCGGTACGTGCGACCGAGCTCGAACTGCGCATCAACGTTTCCCTGATCGTCAGCCTTGTGGTACCAATTCAAGGCCTCGGCGATGTCCTTGGTCACGCCGATGCCGTCCCGGTACATGCTGCCTAGGTTGACCTGTGCACCGGCGTCACCCTTATCCGCAGCCTTTCGATACCACTTCAAGGCTTCCGCGACGTTTTTGGTCACGCCAATGCCGTTCCAGTAGTGGTTACCGAGATTGAACTGAGCATCGGCGTAATCCTGATCGGCTGCCTTGCGGTACCACTTTACGGCCTCTGCGGCGTCCTTGGGCACACCAATGCCGTCAAGGTACAAGTTGCCGAGGGTGAATTGGGCATAAACGTAACCTTGATCGGCCGCCTTGCGGTACCACTTCGCGGCCTCGGATGCGTCCTTGGAAACACCCGCGCCCTTTTCGTACATGTAGCCCAGTTCAAACTGTGCAAAGTCGCGACCTTGATTGGCGGCCATGAGATACCACTTCGTGGCTTCGGCATCGTCTTTCGCAACGCCATTGCCATCTTGGTAGATGCGACCGAGCTCTACCTGCGCTTCGACGTCGCCTTTTTCTGCCTTTGAACGCAGATCATCGACGCTTGGCTCTGCCAAGAGTGGGCAAGCCATGATGACGAACAGGGAGAGTAACTTAGCGGCTAGTCGCGCTCTCACTCTAGCACTCGTTTTGCTGTCATTCCGCGTTAGCCGGCAACCAAGATCTCCGGATGCTTGCGGGCTATGTCGAGCAGGCGCAGCGCGGCTCCGGTGGGCTTCCTCCGCCCGCGTTCCCAGCTTGCGGCGGTCACCGTTGGGATGTTCATCATCGCGGCGAAAACCGGCTGGCTGACGTTCAGTCCCTTGCGGATTGACCGCACCTGTGACGGCGTCAGCGATTTGACCGGCGGCGGCAGCGGCATCGTTGCCGTGCGCAGGGTAAGCTTTTGCTTGCCCGTCAGGTGCTGGGCGAACGCCTCGACGCTGCCGAGGAGATCGTCGGCGTTAAACTCAATGTCCTTGGTTTTCATGTCTGAATTCTCGTTTGATGGTTTCGACGGCGGTCCTCAACCGCTTCTCCTGGTCCGGGGTGAGGTTTTCCGACTTGGCTTTGGTATAAATGTAAAAGAAAACGACCGTATGGTGTTGAGAAAGATAAAGGTAGATGACTCGCGCACCTCCCGCTCGGCTCCGACCCCGCAAAGCCATCCGCACCTTGCGCAGGCCCTGCAAATGCGGGACAATGTCGCCCTTTTCCGGGTTTTTCAGCAGGTCATTTTGAAGTTGGTTAAGAAAATGGTCGTCGGTGACTTGCGTGACAAGAGTAGTGAACAGCGGTAACTCGATGAAAGTTAGCTTCATTCGGCCCTTACAGAGTAAGGGGGCATTATCGCGTTCGGTCAATCCCTATTTTAAGAGATGCTGCTGCTCTCTGGCTCAGCTCTAATTCAAAGAAATGGCAACTTTGCGGCAGTGACTTACGTAACGTAGCCACGTTACTTTTTACTGAGGCACCTACGTCGCGGACATCGAGCGCGGGGCGCGCAACGTGACGCTGCGGACGGTCGCGCATCTGGCCATGGCGCTGCAAATCACCGTTGGGACCCTGTTCGCGTATGTCACGGCGCGACAGGCGGCCGCACCGCGCATCGGCGCCGCGACTGCGCCAAACGAGGTGCAGGACATTCTGCTGGTGGACCACAATGCGGCGGATGCGGACCTGACGGCGCGCACGTTCAAACGGGCGAGAATCAGGATTATCCGCGACGCGGAGAGCGGTCTGGACTACCTGTTCGGCACAGGTCGGTATGCGAAGCGGGAGCACGTGCGACCGCAGTTGATTCTGCTCGGTCTCCACACGCCCAAGATGTCGGGGATGGAGTTCCTGCGACGCGTCAAGGGAGACCAGCGCACGCGCGATATCCCAATATTGATCCTGACAGGCTCTGAATGACCGCGTCATCAACGAGCGTGGCCCGCTGAGGGCGGCGAGTCGCATCGCCAAGCCGCTCGGAACCGGCAATTTCGTCACGGTTGTCCCGAAACTGAATTCGCATTTGAACCTGCCCTCGGGCCCATTCAGCGAGTTGCCGTGGTGCCCGGGGAAGGCGGAATAATCACTTCGATTTCCGTATCTGAGCGGCGAGCGGATTCCATCTCGGACAGGGCGGGGTACGAGGCGCGTTGTCGCCGTGCCGTTCTCGGAATGCGGCCTTACCTGTCGATTCCGACCACGTCCAACCCGACGAACAAGTCGGCGGCATTCGCCAGGTTGCCGATTGCGCGGCGCATCGGAAGGGGGCGCACCTTGACGAGTGTCGGAGTCGCGACGATCTGGTCGTCACGCGTAAGCTCCGGCTGCTGATAGACATCAATAACCTCCAAGTCGTATTTACCCTTCAGTTCGGCTTCGCACAGTTGGCAAACGCGGCGGAGGGATTGGCGCGATCGGGCGGTTGCCCCCGCCACGTAGAGTCGGAAGAGATATTTTTCCCCGGGTCTGGTGGCCACGGCATCGTCAAGGCCCCGCGTCGCGCGGCTGGATTCGGTCGCGTTCATGCGCGAAAATCCAAGCCGATAGGCGCGCGGTTACTGCCGAAGGAGGTTCTCGTAATTTCGTCGGGGCCGTGGAAACCCGCAGGATACCGGGCCAAACGAGAGGCTGGGGGAGGAGTTTGGGGCCGTTTGTTCAGAGGCAAGATGTCACTTGTAGGTGACACGGGCGAAAATAACAAAAAGTGCCAAATCAACCAAGGGGGGTGTTCACCTGACTCCGCCAAAACCTGAAAAATTGGGTCAAACTCAAACTGGATGAAAGCTCGAAGATAGCGGAGAGGGAGCGATTCCTCACAATCGCGTCCGATCATTCGAGGGCCCTCGAGGGAAGGTGGCCGTATCGAAAATCAGCCCTCGGCCGCCGGTGTCGACAGCGCCGCCCGTCCCGTATGTGGGACGAAGGAATTCCATTTTCGAACTCAACCTGTGCCAGGGCATGCTCGAGGCCGCGCGGCATTACATTGTCTGTCAGAAGCTAGCGCGATAAGCAGGAAATGGCACAGCCCATGCAGATCGTCGCAGGCGATTGGCGCCCTCGGCTTTCCATGTTTTCCGACTGCAAATACGCACTGCGGGCATTGTGCAAATCTCCGGGTTTCACGGCGCTCGCCATCGTGATGATCGCCGTCGGAGTCGGCGCCAATGCAGCGCTCTTCAGCGCGTTCAGCCAAATCGTCCTAAGACCGCTGGCGGTGCCCGAGCCAGGTTCGCTCGTTGTCGCTTGGACGTCGAATACCACCCTCAACTTCAGCGCGCCGGTCGTGTCATGGCCGCGCATCGAGGAGATTGGCGACCATGGCCGTTTTTTTTCGTCCTTAAGCGGCTACTGCCCGGAGAATTTCACGCTCATGGGCACCAGCGAGCCCGAACAGCTCAACGGGCTGCGGATATCCCCCGGTTTTCTCCCAACGCTCGGCGTCTCCACCGTCCGTGGCCGCGGCTTCAAGCCGACGGAGGATGTGCCCAACGGTCCCAGCGTGTGCATTCTGAGCTACGAATTTTGGCAAACGCATTTGGGAGGGCGTGAATCCGTCATCGGCGACGTCATCCGCCTGAACGGGCTGCCTTGTGAGGTCGTCGGCATCATGCCGCCCCTCCTGAGCAATCCCTTCACCCAAACGCAGGTGTTCGTACCCCGTATTTTCGAGTTTTCCGGACTTTCACCGCAGCAGATCAAGGCCGGCGCCACCGCCTTCCAGGTCATCGCCCGCCTGCGGCCCGGAATCAGCGTTGAGCAGGCCAATGCTGAAATGGTGGCTTTGGGGAAAGACTATGCCCAGCGATTTGGATCGCTCCTGGATTCGCATAGCGTCGTGGATGTCCGCTCGTTTGCCGATACCGTCGCCGGCAATCTGCGCCCAACATTCCTCATGCTGCTGGGGGCGGTCGTTCTCGTGCAGCTGATCGCCAGCGCCAATGTTGCGGGCCTCTTCCTCGCGCGCCTTTCCGCAAGGCACAGGGAGATTGCGGTGCGCCAGTCCCTCGGCGCCAGCCGTGGCGCGATTATCAGACAGTTTCTGGTCGAAAGCCTGATATTCTGTGCAGCTGCAGGGTTGCTCGGAATCCTGTTCGCTCACCTGGCGCTCTCCTGGATACAGGGCGTTGTCGCCTCGCAGCTCGCCCTGACCACGACGCTAAGGATGAATGGGCTCGCGCTTGCGTATACCGCTGCAATGGCGTTGGCGAGCGCCCTGGTGGTCGGAATCTATCCGGCGATCCGGACATCGAGGCCGCAGGTTTCCGAGGTTCTGAAGGATAACATTCGCGGAGCCTCCGGTGGAGCGCGAGCCAGCCGATTCCGCAGCATTTTGATCGTTTCCGAGGTCGCCCTCTCCGTTGCGTTGCTGGTGGCCTCCAGCCTGCTTGAAGTCAGCTTTGTTCGGCTGCAGCGAATTCCGTCCGGCTTCAAAACGACCGGTGTCGCCGGCGCCTTTGTCGGCATTCCGTTGAACCGATATGGCAACCCCGATGAACAGGCGCGGTTCTTCAACCAGGTTCTCGGTCGGCTGCGTCAGGTTCCTCAGGTGCGGGCGGCCGCCGCGACCACCGCGCTGCCATTGTCAGGTACCATACCTCAATCGCCCTATAGCGTGGTTGGCCGGCCCATTCTCCCCCTCCCGCAACGCCCCTTGGCCAACTACTGGGTGGTGAGCGATGGTTACTTCGACGTGCTCAGGATCCCGCTTCACGCTGGCCGCTTCTTTACCCTTCAGGACCGAAAGGGGGCCCCCTTGGTCTGCATCATAAATTCCACCCTCGCCAAACATCTCTTTCCGGGCGAGTCGGCGTTGGGCCACGCCTTGCTCCATGGGAGAAACGCCGATATCCGCATGGAGATTGTGGGGGTGATTGAGGACGTGAAATCAAATGGATTGAACGTGCCTGTGCCCGACGAGGTATTCTATCCGATGGCGCAGACAGGATATCCTGGCATGGTGATCATAGCCGCCACCGACGGGAATCCCCGCTCCTTGGAGGGCATTATTCGAACCGCCGTCGCGGGCGTAGATCGGGAGCAGCCCATTTCCTTTTTTCAGACAATGGACACGAGCGCTGAGCAGAGCCTTGGCTCCCAACAAGTCGCCGCAAGGATCACTCTCATTTTTGCCGGCCTGGCTCTCATCCTTGCCGCGGTCGGCCTTTACTCTGTCTTGGCTTACAGCGTCGCGCAGCGCACCGGTGAAATTGGCATCCGCCTGGCGCTCGGCGCCCAGCGAGGCCAGATCATCGCAATGGTACTGTCCAGCGGTCTCAGGCTTCTGGCGATTGGCCTTGTGATCGGGCTTGCCGCGGCGGCGTGCGGGGCGCGCCTCATCGCGTCGCTGCTTTACTTTGTTGATCCGCTCGATCCAGTCATTTTTGGCGCAGCGGCTTTCCTTTTCGCCGGTGTGGCTCTCGTAGCCTGCCTGGTGCCCTCGATGCGGGCCTCGAGGCTGGATCCGGTCGCGGCGCTGCGCGCAGCCGAATGACCGACGCCAAGACTCCTCAAGACGATTGGCATCGCTAATCCATCGCGCCCCCAAGTGGCTAGCATCCCAGGGGTTTGGCGCTGGTCGGGCAGAGACAGCTGCGCCTTCAGCTTGGCAGGTTGCGCAAAAGAATTGACCACCCCATGGCAACATTCCGAGGATCCGGCCAACGAACCTCCCCGCGTTGCCGGTTTGGCGCTTGCCAGATCGCTAATCAAAAAAGAGGGCGCTCGACCAAAACGTCACAACCCAAAGAACAACATGGCCTCCACAAAGAAAAAGGTTTCGGCAAAAGCCAGTGTCAAATTCAAGGACCTCAAATCGAAAAAGAACCCCAAAGGTGGAATTTCTTGGAGCGGCTCAACAGGCGGTGACGATAGTCCTACTGAGTCGGTGTCAAAAAGGTTCTGATGTCGTCAGTTTGAGCACGACCGGGGTCGCTTTCGGCGCCTCCGCTTGGGCCTCGTTGAACTTACGCCGAGCGTGTGCCCAGCAGCCACCCGCGCTGCGCCCTCGTGGTTTTCGGAACGGTTATTATGGGGCTCACAGGCGACTCCGGATCCTTGCTGCCGTGCTGCTCATAGCCACGATCGCGTTTCTGGCCTGCTGGCTGCATTTTGCTGTGTGGAGCTGATCCTCCACGAGGCGGGTGGCAGCGGTGCGGATATCGGTCGCACCTTGCAGGCCCCGGCCCTCCAGCGCCTGCCGTTCGGCTTCCGCCTCGGCGCGAGTGGAGAAGTTCTTACGGATACACCTTCCGTCCAACCAACCGGAAATGCAAAAAACAATCTTCCCGGAGGAATTCGCGAATTCTGAAATGACGAACGGTGCGCCTTGATTCACGACCGATTTGCCACATCAATTGGCGAATCGGGTATTGGGCGGATTTAACTCGCGCTATTCGCGCGGATTAAGTGGCGGAGAGAGAGACTCGAACTGCCGAGCGCTGACAACACAACGGGTCCGGTAACCGCGTTTCTGATTTGTTACGAATGAGTTGGAACAGAAAACAAGATACAACCAGTCGCAAGGAATTCAAACCAGAAATACGTTTTGTCCAAGATCTGCCCCAATATTTTTTGGTGAAATCTAGGCCTGGAGATAGGCGGGGCGGCGGAGGGTGGCAGGTTCGGTGACCACGCGTTTCGCCACATCACACCACGGCGTTGATGCCCCCGGATTTCGCGGCCTGTTTCACGAGCCCCATCGCGACGTCGAGTTTCAGGTCCTCGAGCTTCTTGAAGTTGATGCAACTGCGGCCGGCCTTCACCTTGCCGAGCTTCGCGGCATTCCGCTCGACGAGGTAGCCGTCCTTGTCGCCGACACAGATGTGGAGGCTGTAGTAGTTTTTTCCCGCGGCGAGTCCGATCAGGAACCAGTCGCCTTCGCGACCGCTGGCAGACTTGTAGTGATACTTCCCGTAGCCGATGATGGGCGACGGCCCCATTCCGGACATAATTGCCGGCGCGAGCTTCGGCACGGCTTTGCGGATTGCCTTGTGCAGGGTCGTCATCGTGTCGCGGCGATCGGCGGGGAGGGCGGCGAGGAATTCGTCGAGGCTGGGGAGTGTTTTGGGCATGCGGCGAGGCTGTGCGCCCGGTGCCCAGCGATCAAACATGAATAAGCGGCGCGCGAGTTGGAAACTTCTTGCGGAAGCGTTTCCCGTCGAGAGCGGCGTCGAGCTGGAAAACGATAGCCCCGGAGGTATTCGTGAGCTCTAAGAAGATGACGAATGGACTCTTTTGTTTCACGACCGATTTGGCCGCTCAATGGCCAAATCGGATGCCGGCGCTAACTACCCGACCCGCGACTTCGTCGCGGGTTAAATGGCGGAGAGGGAGGGATTCGAACCCCCGGAACCCTTGCGGGCTCACCTGATTTCGAGTCAGGCGCATTCGACCACTCTGCCACCTCTCCGTGAGGGTTCCCGGCTGCGGAAAATTGACCTGAATGACCCATTCTCCGGCGAGGTCAAGAGGGATGCTGCCGTAGCTCACACGTTCTCGTCACCATCCTGCCTTCCGCCGGCATCCTTGTTGGCCGGAAGGTGCAGCGGGAAAAGAGCGTAATACTGCATGAGCCACCAGCTGCGCGACGAGCGGTAGAACAGCAGCGGAAACCCGATCGACCCGGCGCCCGCGAGGATGATGGCGGCCGTCGTCGTTAAGACGCCCTTGTAGGCAAGCAGCATGACGGGCGTCAGGAAGCACACGAGCGTGACGCCGTAGTTGAGCGACATCGACCCGAGGAAGAACCCCTCGTCACGCTCAAATCGGAGCCCGCAGCTGGGGCATTCCTTGTTGACGTCGAACCAGGAGCCCTTCCGGAACAGCGTGGGCGCGCCGCAGTTGGGGCAGCGGTTCCTGAGCCCTCGGGCAACCACCTGGAGCCGGGTGACCTTCATGGGAGAGCCCCGGCGGAGGCGCCTACGAGCCCAGCTTGAAGCGGACGAACCTGCGGATCTGGATGTTCTCGCCCGTCTTGGCGATCGCCTCGGTGAGGATGTCCTTCACCGTCTTTTCCGGGACCTTCACGAACGACTGGTCGACGAGGCAGACGGTCGACAGGTACTTCTCAAGCTTTCCGTCGACGATCTTCTGGGCGGCCGCGGGCGGCTTCCCCTGCACCTGCGCGGCGGCGATCTCGCGCTCCTTTGCCAGGTCCGCCTCGGGCACCTGCTCGCGCGAAACATAGAGCGGGTCCGTCGCCGCGATCTGAAGGCACAGATCCCTCACAAACGCCCTGAAGCCGTCGTTTCGCGCGACAAAGTCCGTCTCGCAGTTGACCTCGATGAGGACTCCCACCTTCCCGCCGACGTGGATGTAGCTGTCTATCAGGCCCTCCTTCGTCGTGCGGTCCGCCTTCTTCGCGGCCGACGCGACTCCCTTCTTGCGAAGGATGGTGATGGCCTCCTCGGTGCTGCCGTTCGCCTCGACGAGCGCCTTCTTGCAGTCCAGGAGGCCGGCGCCGGTCTGGATGCGCAGGTCGTTGACCATCTTTGCGGTGACGGGAGTGCTCATGTCATTCGGCCTTGACGGGCGTCTTGCGGGGACGGATTGGCTTCCTCTTCGCGATGGTGTCGGCGTCAAGGGCCGCGAGGTCGATCGGTATGTCGATCTTGGAAAGGTCAATCTCGCCCGCGGCGGGGGGCGGCGCGACGGGCTCAACGGCGGCCTGCGCGGCGGCCTTGGCATCCGCCCCGCGCTGGACGCGGCGCGAGTCGCGCTGGGCGAGTCCGGACTGTATGGCCGCGACGATCGTCTCCACGATTATCCTGATGGACTTGACCGCGTCGTCGTTGCCGGGAATCGGATAGGTCACAAGCGACGGATCCGAATTCGTGTCCACGAGGGCGATCGAGGGGATCGCGCAGCGCGCGGCTTCCGCCACCGCTATCTTCTCGTGTCCCACGTCGACCACGAAGAGGGCTGTTGGCAGGCCGCCCATCTCCACGATCCCGTTGAAATTGCGCTGCATGCGGCCCATTTCGCGCTTGATGGCCGACTCCTCCTTGCGGGGAAGCTTGGAAAGCTCGCCGCTGGTCTCCATCTGCTGGTACTTCTTGAACTTCGCGACGGAACGCTTGACGGTCTCGTAGTTGGTCAGCGTGCCGCCGAGCCAGCGGTCGACCGAGAATGGCATGCCGGTCGCGGCCGCAGCCTCGCGGACGATGTCCTTTGCCTGGCGCTTGGTGCCGACCAGGAGGACGTTTCCCCCGTTTGCAACGAGGTTTTCGATGAACGCGCAGGCCTTTTCGAGGGCCTCGTGCGTCTTTGCGAGGTCGATGATCGTGACGCCTTGGCGATGGTCGAAGATAAAGGGCTTCGAACGCGGGTTCCAGCGCTTGGTCTGGTGCCCGAAATGAACGCCTGCGTCGAGCAGGTCTTTGGGAGTGATGCTGATGCTCATGCGGATCTATGTATCTGGCGCGTACACAGGTCGGCCAGAAAGGGCCGCCTTGCGATCGAGGTTGGGACTGACGTTGGTTGTTCTTGACTGACGGAAGGTCCAAAACAGGGTCTAGGGCCGCCGCTGGCAAGCGCGAAGTGGCCCTTTTCCAAACGGGCATTCGCAAGGTCCGGCTGGATGGGCACCTTAGCGCCTCCCACTGGCAGATCCCGGTTGTAAAAACGTTCCGCGAGGCCCCGGCCCGCGGTCAAATTCTGGATGGTCGGGAGCGGGGAAACAGGCTTTTCAGCCGAGTGCGGGCAGAATTTCGATTGGCTTCAACCTTGAAGCAACTAAGCTTCATCTTCCCCTTTCACGGCTCAAAAAACAGATGCGCCCGGCTTTGCCTACCCACCAAGAACCCAGCTCCCCAAGGGGTTTCACCATCATGGAGGTGGCGCTGGCTGCGACCGTGCTTGCCCTGACGCTTGTGGGCATGATCCAGGTCATCGATTCGGGTTCGGAAATGCTCGATCTTTCGCGCAAGCAGACGATTGCGGCCCAGATCCTGCAGGACGAGATAGATCAGTTGCGTCTGATGTCATGGTCGCAGATCACCAGTTTACCCACTCCGGCGACAGTTATCTCCACCGACGCGACGTTCTCGACATTTGCGCAGCAGATGGGAGGGAGTTTCCCATTCACCGGTACCCGCACTGTCACCTATCTCGAGCCCGCCCCACCCCCGCCAGCCACCGCAACCACGGTTCTTCTGGTGCAAGTGTCCTTCACGGTGACATGGACCGGCGTTACCGGTCACCAGTATACCCGCACCAGCACGACCTATGTCGGTAAGAATGGCCTCAATGCCGCCTACCAAAGATCGTAAGTCCCCGGGGCCGCTGGGGCGCCAGGGATTCACCCTGGTCGAGGTGATGGTCGTCACCCTCATCTCGGCCTTTGTTTTCGCAGGCGTACTTTCGGCGTACATCTTTCTGGGCCGAGGTTTGGTACGGCAGGGTCATGAGGAGGAACTGGAATCCAGGGGCAGGACGACCCTCTTCTATTTCACCCAGGACGTCAGCGCCGCGACGGCCATTTCGGCCAACTTTTCCCAGAATGACATGGTGCTAACCACGCCGTCAGCCTCCGTCGAATACTCGTTCCAGGCCCCAACATCCTCTCAAAGCTACGACGGCTATCTCACTCGGAAGCTAAATGCGGCGAACCCGACTATTCTTCTCACGGGACTCGCAAGCTTTACCTTCAATTACTTAACGATCTCGGCGGGGCAATCACCGCCCGTTATCGCCCCATCGAGCGCCACGACCGTGAAACAGATCCAGTTCACGTACACCGCTATGGCCGGAGCCTCGGTGAGTGGTGCCCAGTCGCAGATTACTGTCGTCTCGCCCAGGGTTATCATGAAGAATAAGCCCAGTCTTCAATGAGCCTGCGTCGGTCACAATCGATACCGAAGAGCGAGCGCGGTGCCGCAATGCTAGCGGCGCTATGCCTTGCCATGGTGTTCGCGCTATGCCTTTCGAGCTACATCGCGCTTTGCTACACTTCGCTCAGGATGAGCACCCGAAACCTAATGAGCTCGCACAGCATCGAGCTTGCGGAAGCGGGTCTTGAACAGGCGCTCTACGCAGTGAATAACAATGACTGGAATCCCGCCTTGTGGACCACAGCAGCCGGCAACGCAACTGGGACGCTGACTGGATTTACATTTGAAAATGGCGCGACTGGATCAATCGCACTGTCGGTGATCGGCTATAACACCAATTCCCCATCCTTCACATCGGAGGCCTATGTGACACTTCCAGACGGCACTGTCTTGAAGAGGGAGCTTCAGACGACAGGATCTATTTCGACGACATTCGTGAATGCTCTTGGCGCAACACTGGGGCCTGTGACATTTCAAGCAGGAGGAACTGTGGACAGCTACGATTCAAGCCTTGGGACCTATTTGTCCCAAACGCCTGGATTTTCAGCGATCTTGCTTTCTGAATCCGCGCCAACCTCGTATGGCCAGCCGCAACCCAGCATACTGCTTAACACCGCGAATGTGAAAGGTTACGTCATCGGCGAAAGCTCCAGCCCGGTGTCGTATTCCAGCGGAGCCGAGATCATTGGGCCAAGTACGCCGAGCTCCGAGACGATCGATCCAACTCGGATCCTGACGCAATCGCAGCCAAACCAGCCACAATACCTTGAAAACCTTCCGGTAAGCGCCACGCCCATCTCGATCAACCTGTCGGGCTCGCAGACAATGACACTTGGTAGTCCGACGGCCACGTACCCAACCCCCTACTCCGTTGGCAGCACGACCCTTTCCAACTCCGCCGTGCTCAGCATCAAGGGACCTGTGATTCTTGTCGTAAATGGAAACCTTAGCATTTCCGGAAATGCGCAGATAATGATCGCAACCACCAATCCAACGTCAGGCGGCGGTCCGAACGTCTCGCTCGAGATGCACGTCGCAGGAGGCAGCATGAACATCGACGGCGGCGGAATCGTGAATAGCACCCTGAGTCCCGAGCGGCTGCTTATCATGGGCACCGGGAGCTCGTTAGGGGCCCTTGAAGTTGGGACGACGACGCCATTTTACGGTGTCATGGATTTTCCAAGTAATTCGCTGACCCTCAGCGGCAGCCCGCAGATCTATGGCTCCATCGTCGCGGGCTCGATTACGTTTGCAGGCGATCAGTCGTCGCCGTCGATTCACTACGACGTGCACTTGCAATCGGCAGCTCCTTTGCTTTCGAGTTCCCCCGGCTTTTCCGGCCCCGTCTTCAATGCCTTCCGGTCGTCGAGCCAGGGAACGACCGGTACGCTCCCGGTCACGATAGGAAACGTTGTCGAAGTCGCTGCGCCATAGCGTAGGGCCGGGCCTTCGGGGCCGTGACCTTAGCGTCGCAACCCTCGTAAAAGTACCCCTTCGCCGCCACCTGACGCCGATTGACAGCCAAGGGCCGCTTTAGCCTAATTCCCCGCGCATGTTCAAACGCAGGGAACGACATAGTGTCCTGATCAACCTTACAGATCACTGCGTGCAGTTGGCCCGACTGGGACGCCTGGACATACGCCCGCTTGCCGTGGACACGTTTGCCGAGGTCTCGATCGAGGACACGGCGTCGGTCGCGCGCTGGCTGGATTTCACCTTCAGCGATCGCGCCGGGAAGTTCATATCGGCCTATTGCGGGTTCCACCCGGCCGAAAGGATCTTCCAGCGGGACTCGATCAACGTCCGGCGCCTGTCCGACCGCGACTTCCTCTACAACGTCATCGCCGAGCACGCCAAGATCATCTCGGCAAAGGCCTGGCACGTGACCGCGCTGAACCCAGCGGACGGCATGCCGCTCTCGACCGACTCGAGCACCCGGGCCGCGCTCTTCCTGGGTGTCCCCTGGTCGGCGACGAGGGCGACGCAGGTGACGTTTCGGGACTGGGGCGTCCGGCCTCGCCGCCTGGAACTCGGATCGACCGTGCTGCTGGGCGCCCTCACGCGTTATTTGAGCCTGACCGGATACAACCACCTGATCGCCGTCTGCGAGATCACCCGGAACCAGACCCACCTGTACCTCATCGGCAAGGACGGCGTGCACACGCCGCCACCCCTGCCCCATGGCCTCCTGTCGATCGAGGAGGCAGCCATGAAGGAGCTGTCCGCGCCCGACGCCGAGTCTGCCCGCAAGTCGCTGGAGCAGCCGACGGAGGAGCTGAAGAGTCACGGGCGGCGCCTGATAAGGATGCTGTCCCGGCACCTTCGCCCGGCCGTCGACTATTTCGAGATGCAGACCGGGCAGCGCATCGGCGCGCTCTTTTGCGCCCACCTGCCCGAGCGGCTCGCATGGCTCGAGGAGGCGCTCGCCGCCTCGGTCGACCTCGAGTACTTTTCTCCCGAATTCGCGAAATGGCTGCCGGCCGTCGGGATCGACGCCCCGGGGCACGCGATGCTCGGCCCCTCGTGGATTCAGCCGCTGGCCCTCGTGGCGCAGCTGGCCCCCGGACCCGTCCTCGAAACGGCATGAAGAGCACGCCCGACCGTCTGTCCCTTTCCCCGAACTGGCATGTCGACTGCCGGCTCATCGTGGAGCTGCCCGAGGACAGCGTCGTGGGCGTGCGCTTCATGACCTACGCGATAACCAGCGCGATCGCGCTTGCGGCGCTGTTGTTCACGGGCTGGCTTGCCTACCGGGACCTGAGCCTGCGCCACATGAACGATGACGCGGAGCAGAGGATTGAGGAGAATCACTGGGACGTGGTCGAGATCAAGCGGCTGCAGCGTTTCTACGAGATCGAGACCAAGAAGGTCGAGAGCGCCTACTCGGAGATGAGGAACCCGTTCCTGATCTCCGGGTTCCTATCCGAGCTGGGGCGCACGCTGCCCGACCGGATGCTTATCGACTCGATCGAGCTGAACGATGGCAAGGTGACCATCCGCGGCGGCCTGCGCGAGACGTCCGAGCATGCGAGCCTGCTCCTCGGGAGCTATGTCGACAAGCTGCGGGACGACCCCGAAGTCGGCCCGCATTTCAGCTCGATCATCCTCACCGGCCTCAACCGCTCCTCCGACGACGAGCAGATGATGGGCTACGAGATCACCATGCATCTCAAGCCCCGAAACTCGTGAACGCCGCCGACATCGCCCAATGGATCGCGGTGCTGCGCCGCCACCCGCTGAGCGTGTTCTGCGCCTTCGTCTGCGTCGGCTGCGCCCTCGTTTCCTGGTACATCCACGTCAACCTGAAGTGGCTGGACTTCGATCACAGGCAGCTCGGCCAGGACGCCGACCTCGCGGTGTCGACACTGGTGTCGGGTCCCGCCGTCCGCCAGGAGCTCACCGCAACCCGCGACATCACCCGTCGGATGGAGGACAACCTCGTGGTACCCGACAATCTGGCCGAGAACCTTTGGTATTTCTACAAGATCGAGCAGCAGTCGAAGGCGCATGTGCTCGAGCTCCACCCTCTCAACGCGATCACCTCCGACTCAAAGTCGCTCTACAGGCGGATCCCCTTCGAGATACGCGTATCGGGCACCTACGAGCAGACTGGGGCGTTCCTCTACCTGACGGAGACCGGACCGCGGCTTGCCAACATCACCTCCCTCTCGTTCAAGCGCCGTGATCCCGGGGGCCTAACGACCATCCTCGAGATGAATATCGAGCTGCTCGGCAAGAAATGAAGAAGCAGCGCACCCAGGTGATCGCGCTAGTCGCCCTGATCGTTGTCTGGGCGCTCCTCTGGCACTTTTTCATAGACGTGCGAACGCCGCCGCCCGTCGTCAATACGGCGCCCGCAAAGGTGACACAGGCCGAGAGTCCCCTGAAGGCAAGGTTCCGCCACGTCCGCTACGAGATGGACTCGCTCTATCACTACAGGATCAAGCCCACGCCGTTTGACGGCCACTGGAACCCGTTCCGGATCCCGGGGGTGGAGGATGGGGCGCCGGCAATCGTGCCTGTCGCGAAGCCCTCCGCGATGGACGCCTCCCAGCTGGGCATCCGGCCGCCCGACTTTGCGGAGACTCTCCTCAAGAGCGCGATAGACTCGGTTCGAATCGGCGGAGTCGTGACCATGAAGGGGACGATTCAGCTCACCGTGGATGCCCAGCTCCACAAGCAGGGCGACGTCTTCACGGCAAGGGTCCCCACCTCCTCGACCGAGTCCAAGCCGATCCGGATCAGGATAAGGCAGCTCTCGGAGGCCGCCGTGACCTTCGCCCTTGATGATCCCGACGCTGGAAACGCGGAACTCAAGGTCCGGCTGAAATAGGGAAAGGCGTTGACAGGCCGGCGACTGCGGAGCAGGTTGCCGTCCCCTTATTGCAGGGTGGAGCAGCCTGGTAGCTCGTCAGGCTCATAACCTGAAGGTCGCTGGTTCAAATCCAGCCCCTGCACCCAATTTAGACCACAAAACCCCCTGAATTACAGGGGGTTTTGTATTTTCCACCTCAGCCATGATACACGTTCTATTTGGGGCAATATTGGGCATTTTTGGGCAATTCTTTCCCTTTTCTTACACTTATTTCCCTTGCCCGCCGAAGGGCTTTCGCACCTGCGGATTGCGGTGGAAACCATCGCCGGGACCGTTTCCTTTGGCTAGGCGGCCTCTAACGGTGGCAGGGCCATCAGGACCGGACCCGTCTAACGGCAGATTCGGCAAGGACGCCAGACTGCCACAGAACCTGCGGGCCGCTAGCCCTCAATCGCCCGGTCTAGAAATTCGGATGGCTTATTTGCCACACGTCAGGCCGCCGATGTCGCTTGGTCTCGCGGTAGTACCGGTAGTCCTCAATCAACTCCTTCCGTTCGTCCGTGAGAAGAGATGCTTCGCCTAACTAAGCGCATACTGTGTTGGGTGATAATTTGCGTCGTAGCATTTTGCATTCGGAAAATCCGCCGCTAACAGATCCCTAGTCTTCTTCGCTAAGTCCGGGGCATGACGAGCGCCGAAGTCAACGCGATGAACCCACGCCGGGTCGAACTCGAAAAAGTCCATTCCGCCCTCGTGGATGCATTTCTCGCGGGCTGTTACCAAACGATATTCCTGTTCGTACTCCCAGGATGGACTCTTGGTGATCAAGCATGCTTAGGACGCAGCGAAAGAGATGGGGGCGTCGGCGACGGGCGGCCTCGACGACCCAGGCGGCGCTGCCGAAGTCGACCTGCATCTCCTCGCCCGGGGCGCACTCGATGCGCCTGAAAGGCGGATCGATGCTGGCCGCGAACTTATGGGCGAAGCGCTTTACTGACTGATAGCTGCCCGTGAACGCATGGTCGCTCACCAGGTCCTGGTGGATGCGCTTCAGCGAAAGGCCGCTCGTCAGGCCGGCCTCGATCTCGGCGCAATATGAGCTGCTGTCGCTCTTCCTGCCGGCCGCAAAAGCCGTGGTCGAAATGGCTGGTTTTGCCTCAACCTCGACCCCCTGCGACCCGAGGGTCGAAATGGCTGGTTTTGAATCCACCGCTCCCTCGAGAAAGCCGAGGGTCACCTCGGCTGGTCGGGATTGTAGACCAGATACCGCTAAGGGCCGACCTCTAGGCGTACCGATTTGGCCAGCTTACGTTGATTCTCATCGAAGGTAAGGAAGGTATTCGCCTTTAAGATTCTAGCCACGGCGACATGTAAAATGTCGAACGACCGATGCCCTCCGCTCATTGTGTGGCGCGCCGAAAGGTTTGAAGCCTCGACTAACACTGCGGACAACTCGACCGAGATCGTTTGAAGGTGCCCACTTCTCAAATCGGCCTCGAATGCATCCAATGTGGTGATCACCTCGGTGCCCGAAATTGCCTTTCGGAATGCCGCAAAACGAATCGCATTCTGAAACTCGTATCGGTTGAACATGCTAATAGCAATCGGCAGGCGCTTCTGGCTAACCCAATTCCTAGCACTCAACGTATGGACATCATTGCCGAAAAGCGAAAACAGGAAGCTTGTGTCCGATATGACAGTCTGCATCTCAACCCCCTTGGCTGTCGGAGAGAATCGCCTTTGTCTCTGCCTCGGTTAACCTCGCCGCCCAAGGAATGCTACTAAGCGCCGCGCTTTGCGCCCAATCAACTCTGGTTGGGTTGACGGACGCAACGGGAACGACCTTTGCCACAGCCTTCCCTCGTCGCGTCACCTCGACTTCCTCCCCGTTCGAAACCCACTTGAGCACCTTCGCATAGTTGTTTCTCAACTCCCTGACCGTCGTCGTTTTCATGTGCTACTAAATGTAGCACATTGACCCCGAGTCAATACTTCTACCCAAGAAGTCGCCTAAATTCATAGGGCAGGCACAGTCTCATTCCAACCCGATATGCACCCCTGAGCTGTGCATAGAATTCGTCAAAGAATCGGCATTGAAACAGCCAATTACCTCGGTTAAGTCATTGGTAATGAATACAGCCCCTAAGTTCGATCCCAGCCCGGGCAGCCATTTCACTACGGAATTCAAAAAGTCCGGCTTCCTTTCCCAACACGTTTGAGAATCGCGGTTTAACATAGAGATTTAGGTTTATCGAATACCGCGCTTTTTGTATCGAGGGGTCGGTTTCCCCGAATTCACCGGTTGATTTAGTTACCTTAGGTGACAACCGGTTAACCAAAATCCGTCGAATTATGAGGCGCAGCGCCTGCTGCTTCTGTCCGGGACTCAAGGTGTGAAGTACGATCGTGGATAACGCCAGACAGGGATCGGAAACGATCGTTATCCCATAGCAGAATTTGGCAGTTATTGTCGGATAAAGGACATTCCCGCCATGCTCGGTTTCTGGCATGCTTCGCTACATGGAAGGACATTCCCCGCGAAGGCTCGCACTCGTTGCCCTCCCAGGAGCGAATCTCCTGGATGTTGCGGGTCCGGCGCAGGTCTTCACGTCTGCCTCAGAGCTGCTCGAGGAGTCGAACGGCCGAAAAAAATCTTACTGCGTCGAGGTAGTTTCGATTTCGGGCGGACTGGTAGAGACCACCTCCGGGATTCAATTGATGTCGCAGCCAGCCAAGATGTGGGGGCCGAGAAAAGTCGACACTCTACTGATTTCCGGGGGCATCGGCTCCGAGAATTCAGCCTCGAATGCAGAACTCGCCACTTGGCTTAATGCCGTGAGGCCCCGGGTAAGGCGCATCGGCTCGATCTGCACCGGTGCATTCGTGCTCGCTGCTGCAGGAATGCTGGAGGGCCGAAGGGCAGCGACACACTGGGCCTATTGCGATCGCCTTCAATCCGAGTACCCCAACGTCAGGGTTGAGAGGGACGCCATTTTCTTGCTTGATGGCGGCATTTGGACGTCAGCCGGCATCACGTCAGGAATCGATCTGGCGCTCGCGATGGTCGAGGAGGATTGGGGCCGGGACCTTGCTCTGCAGGTTTCGCGCCGCCTCGTGCTCTTTCTAAAACGCACCGGCGGGCAGGCCCAGTTTAGTGTGCCTTTGCAAACCCAGGCGGTAGAGGGGCGCCTCTCCGCCGTATTGGAAGAGGTCGCGATTAATCCAGCCGGAAACCATGGCGTAAGCCAGCTCGCAGCCCTAGCCGGCGTGGGAGAGAGGACCCTGCACCGCCTATTCCGTACAACCACTGGGCGAACGCCGGGGGACTGGGTGGAGCAGACCAGGCTCGAGGCGGCGCGCCGATCGCTGGAGGAGAGCGACGAGCTGCTGGAATCGATAGCCTCGAAATCAGGCTTCGGATTGGCCGACACGATGCGGCGAGCCTTCCTTCGCCGCCTGGGAGTCTCCCCGTCCGCCTATCGGGAACGCTTTCGCCGCCGGAGCGTTCCCATATCCCCGGCGCTGCATTTCGCTCTCAAGAACAGAAACCAGCCCCAGAACAGTGCGACCCGGCAGACCCACTGCGCAAACGAGCCGTGAGCAGCAGGACTGAATCATGAATCCGATCCAAAAAACCGCGAGGACCGCTGGATATCTCTATCTGCTGATGGGGCTCACTGCTCCAATCGGCCTAATTTACGTACCCGGCTCCATTGTTGTCCTAGGCGATCCCTCGGCCACTGCAATGCATCTCAGGACGTCCGAGTCACTGGAACGCATGGGGATCGCGAGTGAATTGTTCCACCAACTGGTCTTTGCCATCCTCGCTCTGACGCTTTACCGCCTGCTCAAGGGAGTCGGCAAGAGCCTTGCGCGAATGATGCTGGTCTTGGCGTTATTCTCGGTCCCGATCGTGTTTCTCAACGTGCTCAATGAGATTGCGGCCCTGATGCTTTCCAACGGTGCCAATCTTCTTTCGGCCTTCGACAAGGGCCAGCTTGATGCTCTTGCATATTTTTTCCTGAGACTGCATGGGAGAGGCATCGATCTCGCCACAATCTTCTGGGGCCTGTGGCTGTTCCCATTTGGCGTTCTTGTCGTTCAGTCGGGATTCATTCCGCGGTTTTTGGGCGTCCTCTTGTTGATCGCGTGTTTCGGCAATCTGGCAGGCGCCGTCACTTCCTTGCTCTTGCCAGGGCACGCAATGCAGGTTTCCCGCGCCGCAATGGTCCTGGGTTTTGGGGAAATGCCAATTGTCATCTGGTTCCTAATTTGGGGCGCGCGGAACATACCGTCGGGAAAACAGCAAACGCTGGACGAGGCAGACTCCTAGTTCGGCCCCATTCGACGGAACGAATTCCAATCCAGACCGCATTCGACCACATTAACATTGTCGACCGACACCTTGATCGTTGAGCGATTTCCCTTCGGGTCCCCTGTCGACTTGCCGCATCGCATCAGAGCAGGCGCATTTGCAGTTCGGATTTTCAGTGAACTTCAACTCCTTTCCCGAAGGGGAGGTGAATGGAATGGCGCTGCAGGCGTCCGCGCTTGGACCCAGCCTGAATTTAAAGGGTAGGAGCGGCGCCGGCTAAACCCAAAGGATATCCAAGAGACTCATACCTCACCCTCTGGCATGGGCGCCGGTCGGGCCGGCCTCGGGGGCCTATTCGCCCCTCAGCGCGACGATTGGGTCGATCCGGGATGCCCTCAGCGCCGGCAGCAGACAGGCGAGGATCGCAACAAGAAGAAAGATTCCCGTCACGCCGAAATAGATCAGCGGGTCGCCTGGCTGGACAGAGTAGAGGAGCGCCTGCACAAGCCGTGACACCACGCCTGCAGCGACGAGACCAAGGGCCACGCCGAACGCGACGGGCTTGAGACCACCCTGGAGCACGAGGATCATGACTTGCCAACGCTGGGCGCCGATCGCCATGCGGATCCCGATCTCGACCGTTCGCTGCGTGACGGCATTAGCGAGAACAGAATAGAGACCCACCATGGCAAGCAGCGTGGCGATCGCGGCGAGCACCCCGGCGAGCCACGCGGCGATCCGCTGGGTGCCGAGGGAATCGGACAGGAGGGAATCCATCGTGGAGAATTCGGCGATCGGCTGGTTGGGGTCCACCTCCTCGACCGCCGATCGAATGAGGGACTGGAGGGCTGCGGGATCCCCGCCCGTGCGGACTAACAGCACCATCAGGCGCCAGGGGAACTGGCGCGCCGACAGGTACATTTCATCGGGCGGGGCGGCCATCAAACCTGCGCTCTTCACGTCAGCCGTGATGCCAATCACCTCGCACTTGATGTCTGCATTTTGCCCGCGCAGCAGGATTTTACCGATCGCGGATTCTCCTGGAAACAGGCGTCTTGCGAACGACTCGTTGATGAGGCACACGTTGGGTGACTTGGCGTCGTCATGGGCGTCGAACCCGCGGCCGGCCCGTACCGGGACCTGCATCGTTGCAAAATACTGATCCGTCACGAGGTAAAGGCTGGCGAGATCCCTCTTGCCGGCGGCCGGGACGGGGCGCCCCAAAACCGCGTAGGGGGACCTCGGCTGAAACCCAGTCATCGGCGCGCCGATGGCGAGCGCGGCCTGGCGCACCTGTGGCCGCGCCTCGAGCCGGTCAACGAGTTGTTCGAAGAACTGCACCTGCTGCGGTCCCGTAGGATAGCGGGTGACCGGAAGGGAAACGAGGGCCGTGGCGACCCCGCGCGGATTGAATCCGGGCTGCGTGCCCTGCAGCCTAACGAAGCTCGCGAGTAAGAGGGCGGATAGGATGAGGAGAACGACCGAAAGGGAGACCTCGCCGATGACCAGGGACGAGCGGACCCGCGCGCTGCGGACACCTTCCGAGGAACCGCGGGCGCCCTCACTGAGCGCGTCCCTCTGGTTTTGCCGCGACGCCTGCAGCGCCGGCACAAGCCCGACCAGGAACGTCGAGAGGACCGCCATGGTGCAGGTCGACGCGAGCGTGGCCCCGTCCAGCCTGAGGCTTGCGCCTTGGGGAAGCTGGCTGGACGCCAACTGTTGTATTCCAGAGAGACTCCACCACGCCAATCCAATGCCGAGTGGAGCCGCGACCGCGGTGAAAAGGGCGCTTTCGCCGAAGAATTGACGCAGCAGCTGGCCCCGCGTCGCGCCGAGAGCCATGCGCACCGCAATCTCGCGGTGGCGCGAGGTCAGGCGGCCAAGGAAAAGCGCCGAGACGTTGGCGCAGGCTATCAGCATCACCAGGACGACTGCGCCAAGCAGAAGGTAAAACGTTGGCCTCAGGTCGCCGACGAGCTCGTCGGCGAAGGGAATGATCGGCGTGTCGATGTTCGCGTCGAGCTTGTCAGGGTATGCTTGCCGATAGTTCCGCGTCAGCAGGGCTATCTCACTCGCGGTCTGCGCCAGGGTTGCCCCTGGCTTGAGCCGGGCGGTGGTCTGCACGAATGTTGTCCCATTCAGCCTCTGCTCCCGCGACGTCAGCTCGAAGGGCCGAGGCACGAAGAGCCGCACGGAGCCAAACGGATTGCTGAGCGCCCTGGGCGTGATGCCGACGATCGTGTAGAAGCTGCCGTTGAGCATGATCGACTCCCCGACCGCCGAGTCGCGCCCGCCGAAGGCCCGCTGCCAGTACTCGTAGCCGAGAATGACGACCTTCGGGCCACCCGGCGTGTCCTCCTCGGCGGAGAAGTTGCGGCCCCTCGCCGGCGTAATGCCCAGCGTCGGCAGGAAGCTCGCCGTCACCGCCAATGTGTTGACCTGCTCGGGCTCCTGGCCCTTGCCCGTGACGGTATAGCCTGTGGACGCCGATGCGGCGATGCTCGACAGGGATTGTTGCCGGTCGCGGATGAACTCATAGCGCGGCCAGGACATTGCGGGCGCATTCAGGTTAATCGCCGGGTTGCTCGCCCAAAGGCGCACGAGTCGATCCGGCTGGGGAAACGACATCGGATGCAGCACGAGGGCGCTGAATGCGCTGAATAGCGCCGTGTTCGCGCCGATGCCGACCGCCAGCGTGGAGACCGCGGCCAGGGTAAAGGCGGGATTTCTTCGGAGCGAGCGCGCGGCGAATTTCAGATTGAACATGATCGTCCAGGGACTGCGCGCCCCTCAGAGGCGCGCGCTACGCGTCATCTGGAAGCGGCTGATTGCTCGCCTCGTTTTGCGCCAGGCATCGTGCATTCGCCGAATGAAAAGCATCCCAGATGCCAAGCTGGAATTATAATGCAAGTAATTAAAGGCCATAAGCTAATAACAATCGGTCCCAGCACGTTTTGACGGTCACCTTCCTAATATGGGATTATGTCATCCCGAATATGGGACCGGGTCGCCTGACGGCCAAGAGAGCAGGCTTCAGGCGCCGGCTTGTCAGGGAGCCGCCGGCTCAATTGCCCTGCCGGTGACGCCGACAGCCTTGAAATAATCCGCGAGCCGATCCGGGCTCCGTGAGGGATCAACAAGGCCGAGATAGCCACGTTCACACATCTTGGAGCGCATCCTAGCAAATGGATTTACTTTCACTAGTCCGGCAGGCGACGACCATATCGACCTGAAGGAATATAAATCGAGGTGCTGGCCAAATTCCGAGAACACGAAGAAATTTGATTTGGAAAAGGTGGTCGTCGTCGGGGACGATGCCTATGTGACCTATAATGAATGGACCAACGACGGCAGACTTTTTCGCAACACAGAGCGTTTTCTACTGAAGGATGGGAAGATAATAGAGAACGAGTGTTTTTTTGGGACGGGCGTTAATTTCCCAAATAACCAGGCGAAGAAATAAACTCCCCGGGTCTCTCGTCTTTGGGAAGACGGATCAACGGAATGCTCGGCCACGAACAAACGCCTCGCTGGCCTAAAGGCCCGTTGATTGGTTTTCGAAAAGGAGGCCAAAGGGGTACCCGATAGGCTGCTTGCGAATCTCCGGTCAAGCGCTAGCATTGAGCCATGGCTTTCCCCAGTAAATGTTGCTTCATAACCGGTGGCGGCTCCGGAATTGGCCGAGGGCTCGCAGAGGCGCTCGCCCGCCAAGGCACACGAGTCATAATAGCGGGACGGCGCGTCGAGATCCTACGGGAAGTCTGCAAGGCCAACCCCGGTATCGAAGCCTACTCCCTCGATGTCACCGACCGAATGGCGCTCGGGCGCGCCGCGAAAGAGGTGCCCGAAAAGTTCGGTGCCATGGATTGCCTCATCAACAATGCGGGAGTTCAGCGAAAGCACGATCTCACGAAGTCCACTCCGCTCGACTTCTGCGATCTCGAGATAGACACGAATCTTCGGTCACTGATGTCATGCACGGCAGCGTTTCTACCTCACCTTCTCGCCCAGCCGAGCGCTCGGATCGTGAACGTCACAAGCGGACTAGCGTATGTTCCCTATGCAGTGATGCCCGTCTATTGCGCAACCAAGGCCGCGCTCCGCTCGTTTACCCTTTCCCTGCGCCATCAACTCAGGGCGACTTCAGTTCGCGTGATCGAGCTATCGCCGCCGGCGGTTTCGACCGAGCTGCACGACTACATGGGCCCGAAAGGGCGGGAAATCGGAATCCCGCTTGAAGAATTCGTTCGCGAAGCGATGGAGTCCCTGAATTCGGGATCCGAGGAAATCCACGTGGGCAACGCGAAAAACCTATTCGCCAATCCCGTGGAATCGTTTGCGCGCCTGAATGGTTGAGTTTTTTGATCCGCGCTTGGGTGGAATCAATCGCAAGCACACGCTCAATTTATTTCTAATATCGCCGATTTTGGGATGAACATTCAGGCGGCAATCGAGGCGCCGCGGTTCACAAAGCGCACGTTTGGCGGCAACGATGTCGAGCTCGAAAGTCGCTTCAGTAGGGACGTGCGAGAGGAGTTGGCCGCCAAAGGGCACCAGATACACCTACTCGGCTCATTCTCCACCGAAGTTGGCGGAGGGCAGGCAGTGATGCACGATTTGGCAACCGGCGTGAACTTCGGAGCATCCGATCCACGCAAGGACGGCGCGGCTGTACCGGAAACACCTTAGACAGGGACGCCGCTTTCCCAAACGGACTGTGGCGAGATCGAGTTAACCTGTGCTCAATGCAAAGCCGGTTTGGGTGGAAGACCGCTCAGGTAAATATTCATCTTAGTCTTTGATTCGCACGAACCTTAAGAACCGATTAACTCGACTGCGCCATCCTTTATACCCGCGTCAAAAGTCGCCAGCTGCATCTTGTTTTCGCGCGCTATCTGCGTGAGGTAGCCGTCTGAAGTTCTTGCGGCGCTTGAGGCCCAACCAGGTAGACGTGGAGTGGGAGCGACCTCAATGAAGCCTCCCGCATTCTGCTTAAGCACGGCCAGGGCTCCAGACGCCTGGTGAAGGCTATAGCCGAATACTTGCATCGATACCCGTAAGAAGCCCAATTCGGAAAGCGCGCATGTCCACAGATTCTCACCCCCAACTACCTTAGCCCACGCATGGAACGACCCATGTTGCGGCGAATTGCCGTGTTCCCATGCCAGCAGTGCGTTGACATCCAAAAGGTACTTCACGGAAAGTCAGCAAGTGCCGCTCGAATTTCTGCCTCAGATACCAGTCTGTCTGATGACGACGCATTGAACGGCAACCCAGATACGGGATGGTTCTTGCGCACAATTTTCGCCGGTTTCATCGCACCTTCGCCTAGCGCCGCTTTGCGAAGGTATGCGGAAACCGAGGACTTTGCGGCACGAGCTTTCGCCCGGATCCGATTCGCGGATTGGGGGTCAACCTTGAAACTGAGGACTGGCATGGTATTAAATTAATACCGTTGCTTCTGAATCCGTCAAGATGACGAATGCCGCGAGCAATAAAATCGTGGCAAAGGTTCGTAGTCCTAAACGTCCAGTCACCCGATTTCATAACCGGTATCACTGTCCATTCGCCGTCCATTTTGACCCCGTCCCTGTCCGTCCCAGTCGGTCCCTGTACGTCCCGCTAGAGAGACGTTAAATTACTGGGAGTGAATTATTAGGCTCATAACCTGAAGGTCGCCGGTTCAAATCAAGCCCCTGCACCCAATTTGAGCCAGAAAACATCCTCTCGGTCTTTGTTTTTCAATGCCTTGGGGATCTAATCTGTGCCAGCGGGCGGCGCTGGGGCCGCCCTGTGATCCTCAGACATTATAGCTGCGCGACGAGCCGCTAAGAAGATAAGTGTGCTTGTCCCCGTTCACGCAGGTTACTTCACGGATCCTCGTAGACCTCGACCAGGGAGATACCAGTGTCGTTGCTGGCGCCGGAGACTTGGGCGGTGTAGGCGCCCGGGGGCAGAGTGACGAGTAGAGCCGAGTCGTTGCTGTTGGGATTGGTCCAGGCAAAGGCGCCAACTGCGGCTGCGGTGGTGACGATCTCGGTCCTTCCGCCCCAGCCCGTGTTGGTCGCAAGGATCGTGGAGGTCCCGTTGGGATTGCTCAGGTTAAGCTGAAGCTCGGGGTCGGGGAGTGCGCCCGTGACGCCGAAAGGCACTAGCGCCGGCCCGGAGGCCCGGATGAGGACCGTCTTGGAGGTCGAGCCCCCGATCACGAAGCCGGCGATCAGGACGTTGCCCCCCGTGCCGACCTCCACGCGGGCCGAGATGTTAATCAGGCGCGGGGTCGTCAGCGTATAGCCGCCCTCGGGGGTTGCGTCATACACCTCGGCGAGCGAAACACCCGTGTCGCCGCTCTGGCCCTGGATCTGGGCCGTGTAGGCCCCGTCCAGTGTGGCCAGGAGCGCGGCGTCGTGGCTCGACGGGTTGGTCCACGCAAAAGCACCGACCGCCGCGGCCGTGTTCGAGATCGAGGCGCTGCCGCCCCAGCCGTTGTTCGTCTGAAGAAGCGTGGAGGTCCCGTTCGTGTTGCTCTGATAAAGCTCGAGCTCCGGGTCGGGCAGCGAGCCAGAGACGCCGAAGGCGGTGAGCGCGGGGCCGGAGCCGCGAATGAGGAGCGATTCCGTGCCAGAGGTCCCCGCCCCGCCGACGACAAATCCCGCGATCAGGATGTTGGCCCCCGTGCCCACCTGCGCGCGGCACGAGATGTTGATCAGCCTGCCGGGATTGGTCGTGTTGGTCACGGTGAGCGTCGCCGTACCGCTCGTGGCCGAGCCCGAGGGGTTGGTCGCGACCGCGTAATACGTGCCCGCGTTGGCGGCCGTGGCGCCGCTGATGACGAGCGTCGCGCCCGTGACATTTGCGACGCCGTTTCGGACCGAGAGCGGCGAGCCGTTGAAGTACCACTGGTAGGTCGGGCTGGGCGAGCCGCTCGCGCCTGCGTTGAAGACCACCGTGGTGTCGCCCGCGATGGTCTGTGAGACCGGCTGCGTTGAGAAGCTCGGGGGCTGGTTCGGGGACACTGCCTCCAGGACGACGATGGACTGGCTTTCCACAGCGACCGTCCCGTTGACCGTGGGCGCGGCGGACTGGCTCCAGAAGTTGCCGGTGCCCTCGGACGCGCTGTTCGTGTCTATAATCTTGATCCATTCGGTGTCTGTCGGGGGCGCGGGCAGCGTGTAGGTGACGGACGACGAGGCTATGTTGCTCAAAACCATGAAGTCGTTATCCGACACCTGAGTTCCGTGGACATAGATCTCCACGGTTGGGGTGAGCCCCTCGTTGAAGCCGCTCGACCCGTCGAAGTTCGTGAAGGTGATGGGCTCGGACGTGAAATCCTGCTGGCGGAAGGCGACGTGGTCGGCACGCAGATGCAGGAGGTACTGGAGGAACGGGAAGTTCCCGTTTATGGAGCCGGCATAGGTCCCGAGGTTGTTGTCGTAGCCCATGGTCCCGCCGGTCCGGTCCCCCGTAGGGATCGTATCCGGGCTGTTGCTCGGGATCATGTTGTAGTTGTTCCAGGTGGCCACGGAGTCGATATTGTAGGAGTTGTTGTTCCCGTCCACCGTCCGGCCGAACTCGTCGCCCCAGATCATCATCGGCACGCCGCGGCTCAGGACCTGGAAGGTCCAGAAGTCCCGTATGGCCTGGCGGCGGAGGGTCTGGTTGCCGCCCCAGGAGGAGCTGTTGTCGGTGCCTCCCTCCGCCTCGGGACCGAAGGGCCACGCAAGGCTGGTAGGGGCCGTGCCGTAACTCACCACGTCCGTCATGTTGAACCCGTCGTGGCACACGATGTAGTTGACGGACTTCTGGGGGCCGCCCTCGGCGGTCATCCTGCCGGAGTCCCCGTAGAAGGCGTCCGCATAGCCGAGGTCGCCCGCGCCGTTGACGTACCCGCTTGTGTTTCCCGTCATGTATAGGCGGATCGAGTCGCGGTAGTTGCCGTTCCAGCACGCCCATCCCGCGGGGAAGTTCCCGATTTCGCCGCCGTCGTTGGCGTCCCAGGGCTCGGCGATGATCTTGAAGTTGTACGTGTCGGCTAGGGACGCGATGGACACCAGGAGGGGGGCGGTGCTTGAGAAGTCGGAGGACCCGTTGCGCCCCAGCTCCGCGGCCTCGTCGAAGCGGTAGCCATCGATCCCCATCGTGTTGGTCCAGTAGGTGAGCGAGTCCAGGATCAGCTGCTGGACAGGGGCGGAGCCGCCGTTGACGTTTGTCCCGACGCCGGTGCTTACCCAGTAGAACTGCGGCGTGCCGGACACGAGGGTGTAGTAGGACTGGTTGTCCAGCCCGCGGAAGAAGGTGAGCTCGGCCTGCTGGGCGGTGGAGGCGTCGTAGACGCCCCCTTCCCCTGTGTGGTTGTATACCACGTCCAGGTACACCTCGATGCCGGCGTTGTGGAAGGCGGCCACCATGTTCTTGAACTCCCTGGTCGGCCCGCCGAACGACTGGTCGCTCGAGTAGTGTCGGTCCGGCGCGAAGAAGCCGTAGGTCCAGTAGCACCAGTAGCCACCTCCGCTCGTCGTCGGCGCGGTGGTGGCGTCGGCCGCGTTGTCGCTCTCGTGGACCGGAAGGAACTCCACGGTGTTGAAGCCGAGGTCCTTCAGGTAGCCGGCCATGTATGCCGCGCCGGCGTAGGTTCCCACTAGGTTGGCCGGAACATTGGCCGCGTCCTGGAAGCCGGAGTAGGGGCTGAGCAGCGTCGTCAGGCTCATGCTCGAGGGGTGCGCCGTGAGGCCCTTGAGGTGGGTCTCATAGATGATGGCGTCCTTCTGAAGGAGGTTCGGCTTGGGCCCGGTGGACGTCGTGTCCACGAAGGCCACGGCCTTGGGCGCCCAGTGCCCGTCGTCCACGTTCCGGCAGTTTATTGCGACCCCGCCGGAGAGGGGACCCGTGTAGGTCTGGTCCGATGCAATGTTGGTCCCGCCGCTCGTGTACATGGCGTAGTCCTCGCCTGCGGCCACAAAGGCCGGGGTGTACGTGTTGTGGGAGAGCTCCAGCGCATAGGGGTCGAACAGGACCTTGTTCGGGTTGAAGCGGTTTCCCAAGGAGTCGCAGTCGCCGAGGTAGCCTGCGGTCGAGTTGCCCCGGGCCCAGCTGCTGCTGAAGGGCCAGTTGGGGCCCCAGATGCGGAACGCGTAGAGCGTGTACTGCGGCGCGCCGGCCACCGCGACCCTCCAGATGTTGTCGGGGCCCTTCGTCATCGTGTAGTCGTAGGCCGCGTCCGCACCGGTATCCGACGTGTAGATCTCGAGGATGATGTTCGTGGCGTTCGCGGAATACACGCCGACCTCGAGCGTGCTGCCGGGTCCAGCGGTGAACGTCGCGCCGAGCGGCCAGGTGGCGCTGCCCCACGAGGACTGGTTCACCGGGGAGTACTGCCCCGAGGAGGGATGGTTGCCGCCGACCTGGGCTAAGGCCGGGCCGGCCGTTGCCAGCGCGAGCGCAGCCGAGAGGAGGATCCTGCGAAGCCGCGCCAAGCGGTGTGAGGAGGGGTTCATTGCAAAGTGGAACAGACAGCCGCCCGCCTCAGGAGGTGCCGCCCGCTCACGGCATGAGCGGCCTCCAGTAGATCAACCACTCGTAAGCGCCGAGCAGCGGATCCGGCAGCGAGGGCTGTTGCCCTCCGCCCGTCGGCCCGCCCCGGAGCGCAACGGAGAAATCCCCGGGGTGCTCCACCCGGATCGCCGCGAACTGCGGGCGGTTCGAGAAATTGACGGTGGTGACCATCTCCTCGCCCTTGTCGCGGCGCAGGAACGAGACGACGTTCTGCGGGGCCGAATTTTCCAGCCAGACTACTTCGCCGTCGCGCAGGGCCGGATGCCCGTGGCGAAGGGCGATCAGCTGCCTGTAGGTCTCTGGGAACGAATCGCGGCCCTTTGGCCGCCAGAAGATCGGGACCTTCTCGAAGAGCGCCGGGTCGCCGGACTCGGTCGCGTCCCCGACCTCCATGCCGTTGTAGAGGAGCGGGACGCCGTCGAGCGTAAACATCACGGCGCTCGCAGCCAGGGCGCCGTTCCACCCGAATCGGCTGATGGCGCGCGCCTCGTCATGGTTGTCGGTGCAGCGCAGGTGGAGAGCGCCTCGCGGAAAGGGTTGCTGCTCGCTCTCGTACCAGGTGCGCCGGAGCTCGCTCGCGGGCGCCCCCGCCATCAGCACCCGGGTCACAGCCCCCATCATGGGCCAGGCGTAGTCTGCGTCGAACGCGTGGACCAGCAGCTCGGGTTTGCTCGCCTCGGCCAGCAGGAAGATCCCCGGGCGGATCTTGTCGAGATCCTGCCGCACATCCTCCCAGAACTGCGTCGGCACATCCGCAGCGTCGTCGCAGCGCAGCCCGTCCAACCGAAACTCGCGGACCCAGTACTGCATCATCTCGCGCATGTACTTGCGCGTGTCCGGGTTCGCGTAGTTGAGCCCCGCTACATCCGCCCATTCCGGATGGGGCGAGATGACGTGGCCTGCGCCGTCCTGCTTGTAGTAGGCGGGCTTGCTCAGCATCACGCTGTCCCAGGCGGTGTGGTTGGCGACGACGTCGATCATCACCCTGAGGCCCCGGGCGTGCGCGGCCTCCACGAGCCGCCGGAAGTCCTCCTTCGTGCCGTAGTCGGGGTTCACCGCATAATAGTCCCGTATGGCGTAGGGGCTGCCGATGCTTCCCTTGGCCTTCAAGCGGCCTAGGGGATGGATCGGCATCAGCCAGAGCACGTCGACGCCGAGCGCCTTCAGGTCGTCGAGCCGGGCCGTGATGCCCGCAAAGTCCCCCTTTGCGGAGAACTGCCGCGGAAAGATCTCATAGACAACCGCATCCCGGATCCAGAAGGGGGTCTCGCGGGCCGGCATGGCCGACCAGTCCTGGGTGGACTGCGCTTGGAGCGCCACTGCGCACAGGACGGCCAGCAGGAGGAGCCGCGACTGACAGAGGACCGCGGCCATGGCGTTCAAGGCCTGATGCTTGGAGTGTGGTGGCAACGGTTTTCGGGGTGTTTGTGAATTCGCTGCCTTGGTCACAGGATGGCCCCGGGCCGGCATTCCGCCAGAGGCTATGCTTCGACATTTCTTTGAAGACCTCGAAAAAACCTATACGCGGCGCACATGGGCCCCTAATATGGGGAGACCCCGGTCAAGCCCCTTCTAAGGAGGTTTGTACATTTGGAAGGACATTGGGGTGTTGGGTTGAAGCGTCTCCCTCGCGAATGGCTCGGTCATTGCG
>Ga0302225_10000138_pt1 | contig 63030 bp, 44 predicted proteins | sample II_Palsa_E3_2_FD_193515 | JGI IMG/M metagenome (GOLD analysis project Ga0302225, IMG submission 193515) | Peat permafrost microbial communities from Stordalen Mire near Abisko, Sweden - II_Palsa_E3_2 | ecosystem: Environmental > Terrestrial > Soil > Palsa > Peat permafrost | place: Sweden...
ACACGATGCCCCTGTTCCACAAGGAGGACTGCGCGGTCTCCGAGGCCCATGGCCGGGTGCTGCGCAGCGACTTGCGGGCCGACCGGGACCTGCCGCCCTTCGACCGCGTGACGATGGACGGGTTCGCGATTCGCGCCTCGGCGCTCGCCAAGGGGGTCACGAGGTTCCGCGTGGAGGCCACCCAGGCGGCGGGAATGAGGCCGTTCACCCTGGGCCCGGGCGACGACACGTGCATCGAGATCATGACGGGCGCGGTCCTTCCCGAGGGCGCCGACTGCGTCGTCCCCTACGAGGAGACGGAACGCGACGGCGACTGGTCCGTCATGGCCCCGCCGGAGCCGGCCCTGGCGGGCCGCAATGTCCACAGGCGGGGCTCCGACCACCGGATGGGCGATGTGATCGTGCGCTCGGGCGCGAGGCTCACGGGGCGCGAGATCGCGGTCGCGGCCGCATGCGGGCACTCCGCGCTGACGGTCACCCACTCGCCGAAGGTCGCCGTCATAGCGACGGGCGACGAACTGGTCGACGTCGATGCGCTCGTCGCGCCCCACCAGATCCGCCGCAGCAACGACTATTCGCTGAGGGCCGCGCTCATCAAGGCGGGATATCCGCGGTCCGACCGCTTCCACCTCCGCGACATCCGGCACGAGATCGAGCACATGCTCTGGCACATCCTCGCCGAATACGACGTCGCGCTCATCACCGGGGGCGTGTCCAAGGGCAAGTTCGACTTCCTGCCCTCCGAGCTGGAGCGGCAGGGGGTCCGGAAGATATTCCAGGGCGTGGCGCAGCGGCCGGGAAAACCCTTCTGGTTCGGGCTAAGCGGGAGGCTGACCCCCGTGTTCGCGCTGCCCGGCAACCCGGTCTCGGCCTACACCTGCCTGCACAGGTACGTCCTGCCGGCGCTCGACCATTCCAGCGGGATGCGCGCCCGGCCTCCGCTGATGGCCGCGCTCGCCGAGGCGGTCGTGTCCAAGCCAAAGCTTACCTGGCTGCTTCCCGTCCGGCTGTCGAGCGGGCCGCGCGCCGAGCTGCTCGCGACGCCCGGCGGGGTGGGCACATCCGGGGATTTCGCGGGACTCGTGGACACGGACGGGTTCGTGGAGCTGCCCGCCGGCGAGCCTGCGTTCCCGGCGGGCCATCTCGCCCCCTTCCGAAGCTGGGTCTGAGGTTTGCGCCGCCGGAGGGTTACGATTGCCCACGCGGGCCCCCGGGCCCATCGTCCCGGCCCAGATGGCCTCCGAGCGCAGCCTTTCACACCTCGATTCCGGCAACCGCCCCCAGATGGTGGACGTGGGCGGGAAGCCCGTGACCCGGCGGACCGCCCACGCGGTCGCGATCGTCGCCCTTCCGCCGGCCCTCGCCCGGCTGCTTGAGGACGGGGAGATCGCGGCGCCCAAGGGGCCGGTTTTCCAGGCCGCGATCCTTGCGGGGATCATGGGCGCCAAGCGGACCTCCGAGCTCATCCCTCTCTGCCACGCGCTTCCCCTCGACGACTGCAGGATCGAGGTCCGGGCGCGGGCGCCGGGGGCCGACGGCTCCGTGGAGGTGGAGATCCACTGCCGCGCGCGCACCGAGGCGCGGACCGGCGTCGAGATGGAGGCGCTGACCGGTGCAAGCGTCGCGGCGCTCACGCTGTATGACATGGGCAAGGCCGTCTCCCACGGGATCGTCATCCGGGAAATCCGGCTCCTGGAGAAGACCGGTGGCAAGAGGGACTACAGCGCGCCGTGAAGAAGTCGGTCCGCGTGCGCTATTTCGCGATCCTCCGGGAGCAGCGGGGGCTCGACGAGGAGCGGATCACCACCGAGGCGGCGACCGCCGGGGAGCTCTACGAGGAGCTCCGGAAGCGCCACCGGTTCACGCTTCCCGCGGACAGGCTGCGCGTAGCGGTCAACGATGAGTTCGAGCCCTGGGAGGCGGCGGTCCGCGACGGCGACACGCTTGTCTTCATCCCCCCGGTGGCCGGAGGCTGAAAGGATGTCCTTCAGGCTGAGCTCCGCGGCGATCGACGCGGCCGCCCTCATGGACGGCCTCCGCGACGCGCGCGCCGGGGCATGCGTCGCGTTCGAGGGCCGCGTGCGCGACCTGAACGACGGCCGGGCCGTCCGCGGCCTGGACTACGAGGCCTACGCCCCGCTCGCCGAGAAGGAGGGGGAGAGGATCCTGTCCGAGGCCCGGGGGAAGTTCCCGATCATCGGGGCGGTCTGCGTCCATCGCACGGGAAGCCTCGCGCTCGGCGATGTCTCGGTCTGGGCCGCGGTCACCGCCGCCCACCGCGACGCCGCGTTCGCGGCCTGCCGCTACATCATCGACGAGACCAAGGCGCGGGTGCCGATCTGGAAGAAGGAGCATTATGCCGACGGCGCCACCGAGTGGATCAACTGCGCGACGCGCGGGGGTCATGCCGGGGCCGGCAAGGGGGGCGCATGACCCACCCGGACGACGATGCGGACTTCGTGAGCCAGGGGGAGCTGGACGTCGAGGAGGCGGACAGGATCCTTCCCCGGCTCAAGCAGGCGGGCGTTCGATTCGAGATCGACGTCGAGGAATCGAGGCAGCTCTCGCGGAGCTTCATGGGCCGCCTGCCCGTGCATTCCCGGGTCACCCTCTACGTCCATGCGCTGGACCTCGATGCGTGGCTGAGGATTCGGGAGGAGTATTTTCCCGTCTGAAGGAATGAAGGCCCCGCCTCCCCGCCGCGAGATGCGCCTCGAGATCCGGCCGTTCACGGCGGCGGATACCGGCGCGGTCATAGATGTGTGGCTGCGCTGCGGGCTGCTCCACCCCGGCAACGACCCCGGGAAGGACATCCAGCGCAAGCTCAAGGTGCGCCCGGACCTGTTCCTGGTCGGCATGATCGGCGCCACGATCGTCTCGACCATCATGATCGGCTACGAAGGGCATCGCGGCTGGATCAATTATCTTGGGGTCCTGCCCGGGCATCGGCGCCGCGGCCACGCGCGCAGGATGATGGAGGAGGCCGAGCGGCTGCTCCGGCTTGAGGGGTGCCCCAAGATTAACCTGCAGGTCCGGAATGGGAACGAGGCGGCCCGCCTGTTCTACGAGGGGATCGGCTATTCCGACAGCGACACCCTTGGCCTCGGGAAACGCCTGGAGCACGATTGTTGGCCGGGCCCGGCTCCATCCGGCCCGCCATCCAAGAGACCGTGCCCCGGGGGTTGAACGGTCCAGCCCCGGCTTGCGCTTCGGCTCGACATGGAAGGCCGCAATCGATTACGACGTAGGCCATCAAGATCGCACTCCATTCCCTCTTCCTCGCGCAGGCGGCGGCTCCGGCGACGACAACGACGCTGGAAAGGCTTCAGAAGATCCCGAAGGAGTTCTGGCTCAAGGTCGGCGCCGCGGTGCTCGGCGTGATCGTCGTCTTCATCGTCCTGCGGATGGTGCTCAAGGTAAACAAGTTCGTGCTGGGGGGCGTTGCCTTCATCGCGTCGGGGCTGATCTGGTTCAACTGGATCTACCATCGCAACGAGCCCAAGTTCCTCACGCCCCTGATGAACAAGATCGCGCCCTTCTTCCCGGCGGCCGGGGCCTACGAGACGAAGCAGGCGGGCACCCCGCTCATCGACGACAAGAAGAAGAAGTAGCGGACCGCGGAAAAACAGCTTGGATTCCGCGGGCCGGGCTGGGAGATTGACGCTCTTATGGCCAAACCTTTATCCGACATAGGGCTCGTCGGCCTGGCGGTGATGGGCCAGAACCTCGCCCTCAACATCGCCGACCACGGCTTCAGGATCTCGGTCTACAACCGGACCACCGAGAAGACCGAGAAGTTCGTCGCCGACCATCCCGTCACGCCCGGCGGTGTCGTCGGCACGAAGACGCTCGAGGAATTCGTCGGGTCGATAGCGAAGCCGAGGAAGATCGTCATCCTGGTCCAGGCGGGAAAGGGGACGGACGCCGTCATCGACGGCCTGACGCCGCTCCTCGAGAAGGGCGACATCGTGATCGACGGGGGCAACTCCCTCTTCACCGACACGATCAGGCGCGAGAAGACCTATGGCGACAAGGGCCTGCGGTTCATCGGGAGCGGCGTGTCCGGCGGCGAGGAGGGCGCGCGCTTCGGCCCGTCGCTCATGCCGGGCGGGGACTTCAAGGCGTGGCTTGAGCTCAAGCCGATCTGGGAGGCCATCGCGGCCAAGGTCGATGCGACGACCGGGAAGCCTATCGAGGGCGCCGCGCCGGGCAAGCCCGTCATGGGAGGGGTTCCCTGCACGGCCTACGTCGGCGCGGACGGAGCCGGCCATTACGTCAAGATGGTCCACAACGGCATCGAGTACGGCGACATGCAGATGATCTGCGAGGCGTATGCCCTGATGAAGGGCCTCCTGGGCCTCAAGCCGGCGGAGATGAGCGCGATCTTCGCCGAGTGGAACAAGGGGATCCTGGACAGCTTCCTGATCGAGATCACGACCGAGATACTGAGGCAGAAGGACCCCGTGACGAAGAAGCCGTTTGTCGACGTGGTGCTCGATTCGGCAGGCCAGAAGGGCACGGGCAAGTGGACGTCGACCAACGCACTCGACATGGGCGTCCCTGCCCCGACGATCGCGGAGGCGGTCTTCGCGCGCCTCGTCTCGGCGATCAAGGAGGAGCGCGTCGCCGCGTCGAAGATCCTCAAGGGTCCGTCCAGGAAGTACCATGGCCCGAAGAAGCCGCTGCTCGATGCGATCCAGGACGCCCTCTACTGCTCGAAGATCTGCAGCTATGCGCAGGGCTTCCAGCTGATGCGCTCGGGCGCGAAGGAGTATGGATGGAAGCTGAAGTTCGGGGAGATCGCCCAGATCTGGCGGGGCGGCTGCATCATCCGGGCGGCCTTCCTGCAGAAGATCACGCAGGCCTACGCCCGGAATCCCGGCCTGGCGAACCTGCTGCTCGATCCCTACTTCAACAGGACGTTCAGGAAGGCGCAGGCGAACTGGCGCAGGGTCATTGCGCTCGCGGCGGAGTGCGGCGTGCCGGCGCCGACCTTCAGCGCGTCGCTCGCCTACTACGACGGCTACCGCTCGGCCCGGCTCCCCGCCAACCTGCTCCAGGCGCAGCGCGACTTTTTCGGGGCGCACACCTATGAGCGCGTCGACAGGCCCCGCGGGAAGTTCTTCCACCTTGACTGGCCCGATCCCAAGAGGCCGCAGGTGGAAGTGTGAACCGTCGACCGGTGTTGTTCCTCAATAATGAGGAATGTAAGTGCGCGAAGCCGAATGTAAGTGGGGATAATCCAAGTGTAATTGGCGGATAATCCAGTGGCCTTCTCGGGCTTTCTTGAATTCGGCCTTCTCTTGGTATGCCCATTGGTAATAAAATCCGTTAGTGGCTTCATGATGTGAACGGAAGTTTCACTCAGCCAGCATCGCACTATCTATAACACCGTATCCCATATGATGGTACACCTCCAGCTTTTCCAAGTGCCATACCAGCTCCCCCTGCACACTCGAGACTCTAAGGATATGTTAGTCGCGATATTTTACGAAGTGGGAACCCCCATTAAATTCTTCGCTCATGGAGGCACAGCCGCGCGCCAATTCTTCCAGCCGGACTGAGCCAGGCTGGATGTGCCCCTGTTCAATCAAATGAACTGTTTCAGCGATTGCCGCGTTCAAGGGGGCGGACATTCCTATCTTCTTCCCCAACTGCGCCACGTAACCATTAATGAAGTCAACTTCGGTTCGTCGTCTGCGCTCAAAATCCTGCAGCATTGAAGGCTTAAGATCGCCGTACGTCACGATGATCTTTTCGACCCAGGCAGCGTAGTTGGTCCCCAAGCTACTTCTTGCACCATCCCAGCCTGGAGGCGTTGGCTCGACGATCATCCGTTCAGGACGAACTCCAGCCGCGAGCGCTATGCGCAAAGCCTCATCATAGGTATTTCGAAAAACCTCCATCCCGGCGCTCGTCGCGATGTAATGGCGCATCGTCTGCCCAGAGACTGCACCGATCGTTGTCACGGAGCAATTGAGCAGGAGCTTAGCCCACACCGCGCTGCTGAAGTTCGGCGTGGCCTTTACCTCGATGCCACCCTTCAGGGCCTGAAGTATGCGTGCAACTCGATCAGTGAGCCCGCCTGCTAGTTCGCCAATCAGAAGATACCCGACGTTTTTTTGCTCATAGACTCCCGGTTCCACCATTGTCGCGCCAAGATTCGACAAACCACCGACAACTACCTTATCGCCAAAGCGATCATATAGTAATTGGGAGACACAGCCATTCTGTATAGGCAGCAGCGTGCCATCGGCGCTGAGCAGGCGTGCAAGAAATGGCGCGACATCCAAGGCGTCGTGCGCCTTGGTAGCCAAAACAATCAGATCAAACTTATCGGCTTTCTCGTATTCCTCCATGGTCGCCGCTTCGACTGAAGCAACCGACGCAGATCCACCGGCACCCGACACCTTCATTCCCGTGGAACGTAGGGCGCGGGCCGATTCCGCCGATCGGGTTGCGAGCCAGATCGGAATACCAGCCGCGATGGCACGAGTCGCAATCGTTCCACCTAATGCGCCGACACCTGCGATCAACGTCCGCATTTGAAGTCTCGCTTCTTCAAGGCCCTCGCGATCGCAACTATTGCAGCGATGCACCGTTCGACATCGGCGTCGGATGTGGCCCACGAGCTTACGCTGATTCTCATGGCGGTGTGCCCTTGCCAGACTGTGCCACCGCACCAAAGCGTGCCTTCTTCCTGAATCCCAGCGATTACTCTGCGGGTCGCCTCGTCATCGCCAAAGGAAACCAGGACCTGGTTTAGAGCGACTTCGTTTAGCACCGTGAAGCCGGCGGACCGGAGGCCTTCAGCGAGGCGGGTCGCATGGCGGCAGCTGCGTTCGATCAACTCCGCAACCCCGAGGCGCCCGAGGGAGCGCAATGCGGCCCAGATTTCCACGCCACGCGCGCGCCGTGAGAGTTCGGGTACGTAATGGCACGGCTCCCGTTCATCACTGACCATCAAGTAGGCGGCATTGAGGCTCATTGCGGCCCGCATCGATTCCGGGTCGCGGCAGAAGGCAATCGCACCGTCGTAGGGAGTGTTAAGCCACTTATGCGCGTCCACTGCCCAGGAATCGGCTTCCACCACGCCGTCAACCACCCTGCGCTTCGCCGGTGACGCCGCGGCCCAGAGGCCGAAAGCCCCGTCAACATGCACCCATGCGCCGGCAGGCTTCGCCCGGGCGCAAATTTCAGCGAAGAGGTCTGAGGAACCTGTGTTCACATTCCCCGCTTGCACACACACCAGGGTTGAGTCGTCCAGGAGAGGCAGGGCATCCATCCGCAGGCGTCCCTGGCCGTCCACCGGAACGCGGAACAGCCGTTCGCGTCCGAGACCGAGCAGCGAGAGAGCCTTTAGTACCGTGGCGTGGATTTCGTCGGAGACGACGACCTTCAGTTCTGGCGCTCCGTAGAGCCCGCGCGCCTCCACGTCCCAGCCCTGCCTGGCAAGGATGGAATGCCGGGCCGCCGCCAGCGCAGTGAAATTGGCCTGGGATGCGCCGCTCACAAAGCCAGCTCCACATCCCGCCGGCAGTCCAAACAACTCGATCAACCAGCCCATTGTGACCTCCTCGAGGCAAGCGGCCACAGGAGAGAGGACCTTCATCGCCGCGTTCTGGTCCCACGCGGCGGCAAGCCAGTTGGCCGCTGTCGTCACTGGCAACGAGCCGCCAACCACAAAGCCGAAGTAACGCGGACCCCCCGAAGCCACGGTCGCGGGCGAGCCAATCTCGTCGAGCTCGGCGAGCACCGCTTCGGGAGCGGTTGGGCTGTCTGGCAACGCGCGCCTGAAGCCCTTGAGCGCCTCCAGTGCCGAAGGAAGCGGGGCGACATGCCGTTCGGGGAGGTCCCGCAGGTAGCGCTGAGCCCGGTCGGCGGCCTGTTGCAACAAAGGTTGTGTTGGAGAAGAATTCATTATGTCGATCGGCGATACGGAGGCGCCATGACGGGGATAGTCACTCCTCGTGCAACACGGCGTTTGGATTGCGCCCGGCAGCCTTCCGCGCGGGCATGAAACTCGCCAAGAGGGCCACGCCCAGCAACAGTGCCGGCACAGCGATGAAGACCGGCGGATCAATCGGGGGAACGCTGTACAGCAGGGCCTTCATTGCCGGTGCTACGAGGAGCGAGATCAAAAGCCCGCAAAGAATCCCAATCGCGGCAATTAGAGCCCCCTTTCCGAGGATCATCTTGAAGATATCGATCGCCCGGGCCCCCAGGGCCATGCGGACTGCGATCTCGCGGGACCTCTGACTGACCAGATGCGCGAGTATGCCGTAGATTCCAATGGAAACCAGCAGCAGCCCGACAACCGCAAAGGCCGCCACCAACGAGGCCGAGAAGCGGCGTATGGCAAGGGAGGCGCCGACTACTTCATCCATTGAGCGTACATTGTATACGGGAAGGCCCGGATCGATGGTCTGTATCTCCTCCCGGATCTGCCGCTCGAGGACGGAGGCGGGAAGGGACGTCCGAACGACGAAATTAATGATCCTGGACTTGGTTTGGTAGTCGGGCCTGTAAATATGGGGAATACCATCCTTGTCCAATCCGTCGTGCTTCACGTCGTTTATGACCCCCACAACCGTCACCCATGGCTGGCCGCCGCCCTGTCCCAACTTGATCCGTTTGCCCAAGGGATTGGCGCCAGGCCAATAGCGGCCTGCGGTCGCCTTGTCTATTATCGCGACCTCTGGTTTGCCCGACTTGTCGTCCTCGTTAAACAGGCGCCCGTGCTGCAAGGGGATTTCCAGCACCTTGAAATAGTCTGGGCTCACGCGAATCCATTCCGCCTTTGCATCGCTTGAGGATTCGATTGGCTGGTTCTCGATCGCGAGGGGGGCATAATTCACCTGGCTCGACCCGGAGGGAAGTGACGACGTGGCTGCAGCGAGCTCCACTCCCGGTATCCCGCTTATTCGACGGAGGGCCTCGCGAACAAAGCCGCCTTGAACCTCGATGGTTGAATATCGGTCAGTTTTCGGATCGTTCGGATTCGGTAGCCAAATGCCGGCGGTCACCACCCGGGAGGTATTGAATCCAGGATCCTCGCGGAGCAGTCCCCAGAATGTCCGCAGCAACAATCCGGCTCCGATCATCAGCACGACCGTCAGCGCCATTTCGGACATTATCAGCCAAATGCGGTACCGGCCGATCCTCTTGCTCTGGCCCGAACCCAGGGATCCCTCGCGAATACTCGAATACATGTCCGTTCTCGACGACTGAAGCGCCGGAACGAGGCCAAATGCCAAGCCGGTGATGACGGTGATCAGCAGCGCAAATCCGAGGACTGCCCAGTCAATGCTTACCTCGTTAAGCCTGTGAACTCCGGGGGGCGCGAGCAGAACAATGACGCGTATTGCTATTATGGCGAAGAGGATGCCGAGTCCCCCGCCAATCAAAGAGAGCATGAGCGACTCGGTCAGCAGCTGGCGAATCATGCGCGATCCGGTTGCGCCCAGTGCCGAACGCAGGGCCATCTCCTTGTGCCGGGTCGATGCGCGGGCGAGGAGTAGATTTGCGATATTCACGGATCCAATGAGCAAGATGACGACGACGGCCCCCATCAGAACCAACAGCATCGGCCTGACATTTCCGACAAGGGATTCCAAAAGGGGCTGAAGTTCCACGGACCATTGGTCCTGTGCATGGTAATCACCCGGATACCCAAGCCTTGTGGCGGCCGCCATGGCATCAAGTTTCTGATGAGCTTGGGATGGGTTCAGCCCGGGCCTTACAAGGGCGATCGCACCAGGGATCAGCCGTTGGCTCCGCCCAAGGGGGAAAGGGTCCGCCCGGAATCCCGCGGTCACCCACATTTCAACATCCTTGGTGAGCGTCCTCCCCGGGTGTCGAAATTCGGGCCTAAGAACTCCGACTATGGTGTAGGGGTCGTCGTCGAGAAATACCCTCTTGCCCAGGATATTTGGGTCAGCGCCATACAGGCGCCGCCATAACCCGTCACTGATGACCACGGCCTCGGCAAACCCGGGCGCAATATCCTGCGGCCCAAATAGCCGTCCAAGCTGCGGTATGGCACCGAGCATGGAGAAATAGTTGGGGCTGGTTGCGAGCAGTTCCAGTCGTTCCGGATGACTTCCACCTGTCAAATTGCCGCTGGTGGGCCAAACCACGCTCACCTCTTCGAAGACGTTCGTTTCCAATCTGAGGTCGTTCAGTTCCGGCTCCGAAAAGGGAATGTCATATAGCCCCGCTCCGGGTTTGCTGAACGTCACTTTTACCAAACGTTCGGAATTCGGGTAGGGAAGTGGGTTCAATAGGACGGATTTCACGACACTGAACACGGCCGTATTCGCGCCGACTCCCAATGCCAGGGTCATGATCACGACGAATGTGAAGCCCGCATTCTTTCGCATCACCAACCACGAATAGCGAATGTCCTGGAGAATCGATTCCATGGGCGTGTAGGCGGTCGCACTCTAATGGGCTGCGCGGCCAAGATCGCCAGCAGATCGGAACGCGAAAAGAAAGGCATGGAGGAGCCGAGTGCGGCCCCTCCACGCCAACACAACTACAACTGACCGGCATTCGGCCGGTCCTTTGTGCAACCGATGCTTATATTGCATCTCCTACGATATCGCAGAATGACGATTGTTAACAGATGCAGACATAAAAAAACATTGCTTATACAGTTGGTGGCTTCATTATCTGTATAAGAACATGAAGGCCCCTTCTGTATCTAGCCCCGAAAGAAGCCGGCGGAGACCGGCTATGCCAATGCAGCCGATCTATCTTCGGTTGGCTGATTCGCTTGAGAAGATGATCCGCAACAGCTCCTTTCGCCCGGGAGACCGGATGCCGTCGGTTAGGCGGTTCAGTCGGGAGCAGCGTGTCAGCGTCCCGACGGCGATGCACGCCTACGCCACGCTGGAAGCGCGAGGCTATGTCGAAGCGCGGCCGAAATCGGGATTCTTCGTTAGCGCTCGCTTGTCAGATTCAATCCCCGAACTGCTTTCGATTCCCTCTCCGCCGAGGGTGTCTGACCTATCCGATACCGATCCGCTCAGCTTGCTTCGAAGTGACGACTACGATCCCGCCAAGATTCCATTTGGCAGCGCTGTCCCCAGCCCGGATCTCTTGCCCGGACTCCGCCTCGCCCGTGTCATGTCGCGCGTTGCGCGCCGCCTTGGCGCCAATGGGGGCAACTATGGACCTACGGAGGGCCCGCTCATGCTTCGCCGCGAAATCGCCCGCCGCTCATTGGCAGCTGGATTGAATCTTGCACCGGACGATCTTTGCATAACCCTTGGGGCCACCGAGGCGATTGCGTTGGCCCTCAAAGCGGTTTCTTCGCCTGGCGATACCATTGTTGTGGAATCGCCCACGTTTTTCGGACTTCTCCGCCAGCTAAGGGAATTTGGACTAAAGGCCCTCCCTATTCCGGTTCACGCGAATGAGGGAATCGACCTAGACGCGCTGGCAGTGGCACTCAGAAAAAAGCGTGTAAGCTCCCTGCTGCTGGTCCCGAATTTTCACAATCCGGTCGGCTTCGTCATGCCCGACCAGAACAAGAGGGAGGTAGTTCGCATCGCCGCGAGCCGGGGTTTGCCCATAATCGAGGATGACCTATTCGGCGACATGGCTCATCAAGGGGCGAGGCCATTGGCCCTCAAGGCCTTCGATCCAACGGGGATTGTCATCCACTGCAGCTCATTTTCAAAGAGCCTCGCGCCGGGCTACAGGGTCGGCTATATCGCAGCTGGAAAATGGCAGGAACGCGTGCTGGCGCTAAAGAAGGTGCATTCCGCCGCGAATCCCTTGCTGCCGGCGCTCACGGTGGCCGAGTTCCTAATAGACGGAGGATACGACCGTTTTATGCGGTCCTTCAGGGAATCTTGCCGCCAGCAGGTCGCTAAGATGCGCGATGCGATCGGACACACGTTCCCGGAAGGAATTAGATTATCACGTCCGGCGGGCGGATTCGTTCTTTGGTGCGAACTACCTGCCAAGGTCGATTCAATGGATCTGTTTTATCGGGCCCTGAATGAAGGAATCGCCATTGCCCCTGGCCCCTTTTTCTCGCCTGACGGCAGATTTCGCAATTTCATTAGAATCAACTGCGGCTATCCTTGGAGCTCAAGGATCGAACGTGGCGTGCAAGCCTTGGGCCGGCTTGTACGAATGTGACTCTTGGACCGCGCCTTGAGCTCGGGGGGGAATGCCGCCGGAACGTTCCGGACGAGGCTGGGCGATTCGTCTTGGGCGGCGATGCGGCTGGCGGATAATGCGGTCAGTACGACGCAAGCGAGAATAACGCGTAGGAGGTTCATTGGTTCGAATGCATAACACCGATAGGCGAGGTCTCCCGGTACGTAATCAGCCGGTCCTGGGAGTGGAGTGTGTTACCCTTGTTTTAAGGGAACTCCGCTGGGTCAAACGCCAGCTTTCCGGGATCGCTTGAAGGCAATCCTCCGTAGATCGCTTGACTGCGGGTTCCAGGCGCATCAGGAACTCTAAGAGACATGAACACCGTTGTGCCACCCCGCACGGCGTCCACACTCCAAGCCGTTGCAAGAAAGGCAGGAGTTTCCATTTCCACCGCATCGCGCTGCCTGAGCGGCGCTGCGAAGATGGCGGATTCCACGCAGCTGCGAGTCTCCGCTGCTGCGACGGCCGTCGGTTACAAGCACAATGCGCTGGTGGGCCAAGTTATGCGAGCCACCCGCCGCGGCGAGGCACAGAATCATCTTGGTACCATCGCATTCGTGACACCGGTCGCCGACTCCCATGAATGGCGGGCAACCCCCACTCTCCAAAGCAATTGGGAGGCGGCGCGCGAACGGGCCGAATCATTCGGATACGGAATCACAGAGTTCACACTGTGTTCGAATGGGATGACGGGGCAGCGGCTCGGCGGGATTCTCGGGGCCCGAGGGATTACCGGCGCTCTCCTGGCGGCATTTCCGACGGAGCCGCACACAATCTCGTTTCCATGGAACGATTTTGCAATTGTTCAAGTGGGCCACCAAATCGCATCGCCACGTCTCGATTGCGTCTTGAGCGACCATTCGGAGGCCGTGACAATGGCCGCCAGGACGATCATGCAATGCGGCTACCGCCGCATCGGCCTCGCGATTGAAAAGTATCAGGACCATATAACCGACGGTCGCTGGTCCCTCGGTTACGCAGGGCTTTCAGTGACAATGCCTTCGTTGGCCCAGATCCCGCCGCTCCTGCCGACGCAGATGAACGTCGACCTATTCTTGAGCTGGGTCGACAAGCACAAGGTCGACTGCGTTCTGACTCTCTCAACATTCCGCAACGAACCCAACTTCATGGATGCCTGGCTGGCGGGCAGCGGCAGGCATATTCGGAAGGATATCGGCCTTGTCTCGCTCGACGTGACCCGGGTTCATTCGGATTGGTCCGGGGTTAAGCAGCATTCTGAGGAGATTGGCCGAGCAGCGGTCGACATGTTGTTTTCGAAACTGCAGGCCGGGGAACGCGGGATTCCCCAACTTCCCCGTACACTTCAAGTTCACGGACACTGGCACGACGGCGGGACATTGCGGCCGGCGATTGGAGTAAAGACCGGCTGCGAGGTTTAGGTCGCGTGTGTCCGGACAGCCGCCGCCCCGATAGCGGCCGAGTCAGGCTGGAGATCGGCGGGGGTGGCACATGGTCCCAGCGCCCGCCGTTTTCGTCATAGGTGATGATGATCAGAGTGCTGTCCCACGCGGAGCTGTCTTGAATACGTTTCACCAGATCCGCCGTGGCTCGCTGGCCTGAGGCACGTCCGCATAGCCCGGATGCTAGGAAGAGCTTGCCGGCGACCTTGCATGCGGCTGCTTTGGGCAACCCGCAATCCCAATGAAATCGCGACGGCATTTCTCCTCGGCCTGGATTGCATTCCTGCTGGGGGCCGGCGCCATTCTCATTTGGAACACCGCGGCCCGAATCAATCGCCTCGATTACCTCTCAACCATCGGAGCCCCCGCTGAGAATCACACCGGGGGCGTCACCGGCTCCGCTCCAGGCGATGCAGAACTGACGCCCAACAATTCGCTGCCCATACCCGATCAACTCGACGCGAGTTACCACTGGCTCGCGCAAACCCAGCGCATGCTGAATCGCGGCGAAGCCAGAGTGCGCCACATCGATTATGAAAATGCGCCTTTCGGCCGGACCGTGCTTACGCCCTCACCTTATCGATGGTGGCTGGGTTTCCTCGCCTGGTGTGAGCATTTGGCCACTGGAGCGCCCCCCTCGACGTTGGTCGAAAAGGCAGCTCTCTTGGCCGATCCGCTTTTATGGGGAATTACCATATTGGGATCGGCGATTCTCGCCGCGAAGTGTTTTGGTTCGCTTTCCGCCTCTCTCGTATCCGTCGGCCTGGTCTCTCTTTTTCCCTTCATCACGGGGTTTTGGCCGGGCGCGCCCGATGACCGAGGTCTCGCTCAGGCTCTCGCGATGGCGAGCGTGCTGCTTCTTTCCTGCGCTGCCGCGGCAGCGCAGGAAAACGAGAAAGCCAGGCGACGTTGGTTCATTCTTGCCGGCATCGCGGGCGGATTGGGCTTGTGGGTCAAAGTTTCCGTGCAGCTTCCGGTCCTGTGGGGAATTGCCGGCGGCGGTCTCCTCGTCCCCCTCCTCGCTCCGCGCGGCAATACGCCCGCAAACGGGCCGACACCTCTGCTTCCATGGCGCGCTTGGGCCTGCGCGGGAGCCGCGACCACGATTCTGGCCTCACTGATCGAATACTCGCCTTCCGAACTCTGGACGTGGGAACTGTCGTATGTCCACCCGCTCCAGGGCCTGGCGTGGCTCGGCGCGGGAGAGCTGCTGGTCCAGGCAAGCGCCTGGCTGCAAACCCGGACCTTCTCCCGGTCCCCCAAGAATCTCGTCCTGGTTTCGTTGTCCATCGCGGTCGTGATCGCCGTGCCCGCCGCGCTCCTGATCCGTCACGGCGTCGATCTTTTCGTTCTCGACAGCCTGAGCTCGCATCTGACTCGGCTCCGCGGCGGGATCGTGGCGCCAAACCTGGCGGCATGGATAGGAATCCAGGGACCTTCGATCTGGCTGTGGCTGACGCTGGCGCCGTTGGGCGCGCTGCTTCCGGCCATCTGGGTGCTGAAGAATCGCCAGATCGCGAAGCCGACCCGGGCGGCAGTTGCGATCACGCTGGGACCGGTGATGGTGGCCCTATCCCTCGCCTGCGTTAAGCTCACCTGGTGGCAAACCCTCGATGCATTGCTGCTGGTTACCCTGGCCGCGGTGGCGCCAGGGATTTCCTCCCAGACGATTGGCCCCAAGGCACGCCTCGGCTGGATCAGCGTCGTCGTCGTCTTGCTAGCCCCCGGGTTAATTTACGTTTTGGGTTGGGACCGGCCAAGCCGGGGCGATGTCCTTGGCCGAACAGAGCTTCAGGACCTGATTCTGCGCGATCTTGCGGGTTGGATCAGCCAGCATTCCGCTCCGGGGACCGTGATCGTGCTTTCGCCCCCCAGCGCATCCATTGCCCTTTGCTATTATGGGGCGTTCCGTGGCCTCGGCTCGGTGAGCGATGAAAACAAAGACGGCATAAGGGCCGCCATTCGCATCATGAGCGCCCGGAACGTCCAAGTGGCGAAGGAAATGGTGAATCGCCGCAACATCACGCACATCGTCCTGCTGTCTTGGGACACGTTCTTCGATGACTTTGCCCGCGCTGCCGACGGTCAAATCGAAGGAACCTTCATCGATAAACTGAAATTCACGACTCTTCCGCGCTGGCTGCGTCCCCTGGCCTACCCGTTGCCTTCCATCCCGGGTTTCGAGGACCAGTCCGTAACGGTTTTAGAGGTTGTCGATGAACAGGATGACGCGACCACCCTGAGCAATATCGCGCTGTATTTTGCCGAAATAGGGGATTTGGACCGAGCCCGGTCGGCGGCCGAGGGGCTGACCCGATTCTCCACCGATTTCGGCGCCTGGGTCGCCCGTGCCCAGGTGGCCGCCGCCATCCACGATGATGCCGAATTGGCCAAGGACCTGAAGGTGCTGCAGTCACGCCTGGCGCTGAGAGTTCAGCCCTTGATTTCATGGGACCGCCGCGTCGATCTCGCGGTGGTTTTGGCCCGAGCCAAAGTCACGGCGCTCGCCAAGAAACAATTGAATCTGTGTATCAATGCCATCGATGGTGGCCGCATCCGTTCACTCTCACCGGGGTCCGTTTACCGGCTGCTGGTTTTGTGTCGCGGATTGGGAGTGGCCATGCCGCCGGCGGAACACGCCCTCGCGCTCAGCCTTGTGCCCCCGACCTTGCGCGTTCGATTGCAGTAGGGGGTGTGACATGAAGCCGCCGCCGCGCCACTCCTCGACCCTACTGAAAACAGCGCCATGAATCGTCGGGAAATGATCGTGCGGTCCTCTGCCGCCGCCGTGGGCTTCGGCCTGCGCGGCTGGCTTCGGGTCGCGGCCCAGGAAACTCCCCAGACCAAGCCGGTCCCGTTTGAGACCGCGCCTTTGGTGGGGCACAAGTTGAATCCGCGCTCCGGCCCGCCCGGAAAGACCATGTTCACCCTGCTTCCGCCAGAAGCCACTGGCGTGCGGACGGAAAACCAGTACGCCGATCCACAGATGAAGGGCGCCCTGTTCCAACAATACAACGGCGGCTCCATCGGGACGGGCGTGGCGATCGGGGATTTCGACAACGACGGAAGGCCGGATATTTTCGTGGTCAGCAAAACGGAATCATGCCGCCTTTTCCGCAATCTCGGCAACTTCAAGTTCGAGGACGTGACGGACAAGGCCGGCGTCGGGGACAAGGGTGACGCGGCGAAGATTTGGAAGTTTGGCGCCACCTTTGCCGATGTGAATAACGACGGCCTATTGGACATCTACGTCTGCCGTTATAATGCTCCGAATCTGCTCTATATCAACCAGGGCGACGGCACCTTTAAGGAGATGGCCCGTGCCTACGGCCTGGACGTGGTCGATTCCTCGGTGATGGCGGCGTTCAGCGACTATGATCGCGACGGGCTTCTCGATGTGTATATCGCCACGAACATGCTGGCCGACGAAAGCGAAAGTGGCGGGCGGCGAGGGTATATGTTCCATAATCAGGGCGATGGGACCTTTCTGAACGTCACCGACAAGGCGGGCATCGCTCGGCACACCCGCAGTCATTCGGCAACCTGGTGGGACTATGATAACGACGGTTGGCCGGATCTTTACGTTGCCTACGACTACGGCGTGCCGGACTCCCTTTACCATAACAACCGGGATGGAACGTTTACCGACGTTTCCGGAAGCGTGTTGCCGCACACGCCTTTCTCCTCCATGGGCTCGGATTACGGTGACGTGAACAACGACGGGCTGATCGATTTCATCGTCGCCGACATGGCCTCCGCCACCCATGAGAAGGACCAGCGTATGATGGCCGATTCCAGGGCGCGCCTCGACGCACGGCCGGATGGCGCCACAACAGTGGCGAAGATTCCTCGAAATGCCCTGCTGATCAATACGGGAACGGGTTATTTTCAGGAAGCGGCGTTCCTGGCGGGAGTCGCCGCCACCGATTGGACTTGGTCGATCCGTCTGGTGGATTTGGACAATGATGGCCGCCTCGACCTGCACGTCACAAATGGATTTCCGTACGATCCTAACGTTGACGTCGTGAAACGTCAGATGAGCGCCGAAAGCGTGTCCGAGTCCATTCGAATCATGACGGAGAGTCCAATCCGGGCGGAAAAACACATTGCCATGCGTAACCTCGGGAACCTCCAGTTTGAAGACGTCAGCGCGGACTGGGGCCTCGATCAGCGGGGGGTGAGTTTTGGCGCCGCCTACGGCGATCTGGATGGGGATGGAGACCTCGATATCGTCTATAGCAACTACCACGGCGGCGCCACCGTCCTGAGGAATGATTGCCAAACGGGGCATCGGGTGATCTTTGATCTCCGCGGGACGGCGTCGAATCGCTTTGGCGTTGGGGCCACCGTTCGAATCGAAAGCGCGCTGGGGGTGCAGGTGTCCACGCTGGGCCTGGCACGGGGCTACCTTTCGAGCAGCGAGCCCATGCTCCAATTCGGACTGGGAGAGGATACGGTGATCGAGCGTCTGGTTGTAACCTGGCCCAGTGGCCGCGTGCAGGCTTGGGAAAATGTGGCGGTGAATCAGCGTTATCTGATTGCCGAACCCGCTGCACCCGCCGCGCCCGCTTCCGTCTCCCAGCCGGCGGAGGTTTCACCGCCCCGCACGTCGTTTCAGGAGGTGAGCCATGACCTGGGCCTTGCCGTGCGCATGCGGGAGGAGACCGTCGATGAAGCGGCGCTGCAGCATTTGGTGCCGTTTCGCTTCAATCGCCGCGGTCCGGCCCTGGCGGTGGGAAAACTGGCCGGAGGAGAACGGGAATCGATTGTGATCGGAGGCACCACGCGGGACCTGCCGACAATCGCCCGCCGCATCGGCGGGGCAAGCTTCGAGGTCGCTCCCCTCGCGGGAGTTTCCGCCAATCCGGTCGATAATGGGCCGATCTTGGTTTTCGATGCGAATGGCGACGGCAACGACGATGTTCTCGTCACCATGGGGGGCAATTCACTCCCCGCCGGGATGTCGGAGTACCAGCCCCGTCTCTACCTTGGCGATGGCCAGGGCGGCTTGCGACCTGCCGGCGGGGACGCCTTGCCGCCATTGTCGATCAATGCGGGGGCGGTCGCGGCCGCGGACTTCGATCGGGACGGATGGCTGGATGTGTTTATCGGCGGACGGATCAGCTCCGGGCAATACCCGTACGCGCCGCAAAGCGCCCTGCTGAAGAACCACGGCGGCAAGTTTGAAGATGTCACCGACACTTTGGCTCCCGGGCTGCGTGAAGTCGGCATGGTCACATCGGCTCTCTGGAGCGATGTGGACGGAGACGGGTGGCCGGACCTGCTGCTGACCCTGGAGTGGGGCCAGGTGAAATATTTCCATAATAATCGCGGCATAGGCTTCGAGGACTGGACAGAGAAGGCGGGCTTTGCCGCGGCGGGCACCGGCTGGTGGACGTCGATCGCGTCGGCGGATTTCAACGGCGACGGCCGGCCTGACTACGCGGTGGGCAATTTGGGTTTGAATACGCAGTACCACGCGGATGCGCGGCATCCGGCCCTGATTTACTCGGGTGACTTCAACGGCGACGGTTCCTCGGAGCTGGTCGAAGCCTATTACGAAGGCGACCGCGTTTATCCCTGGCGCGCGCGCCGCGATCTTGGCGCCGTGTTCCCGTTCATTTTGAGACATTTCCCCCTCAACAACGATTATGCGCGGGCCACGGTGGGGGATATTTTCGGCGAGGATAAGATTGCGAAAGCCCAGCGCTTCGCGGCGACGGAGCTGCGCAGCGGCGTGTTCCTCAGCCAGAGCGATGGAACCTACCGCTTTGAACCGCTGCCGCGGATCGCCCAGATCGCCCCGCTGCAGGGGATCGTCGCCGGAGATTTTTATGGCGACGGCAATGCCGGCATCTACGCGGTGCAAAATTCGTTCGCACCCATTCCCGCCGTCGGCCGTTTCGATGGCGGCCTCAGCCAGATGCTGCGCGGCGATGGCCAGGGCCACTTCACCGCGGTGCCTCCCGCCGAGAGCGGTTTGGTGGTGCCGCGAGACGCGAAAGCGCTCGTCGTGCTCGATCTCGATCACGACGGCTGGCCCGACTTTCTCGTCTCGAGAAACAACGACGATGTGCTCGCCTTTCGGAACAACGGCGTTGCCGGCCGCAAATCCGTGAGCATCATGCTGCGTGGGCCGGCCGGCAATCCTGCCGGGGTGGGTGCAAGGATCACCGTCGAACTGACGGATGGCTCGACCAGGAACAGCGAAGTGTACGCCGGTTCCGGCTACTACAGCCAATCCACTTCGGCCTGTTTTTTTGGCTATTCGGAAGCAAATCCGCCGCGCCAAGTCCGCGTTCGCTGGCCATTGGGTATGACAACGCAGCATCCTTTTCCTCCCGGATCGTCGTCGTTGGTTCTCTCGCAACCGTGACCCCGCAACGTTTGCATACGGATGGTATCGAATTGGCGCCCGGCTTGTAGCAAGAAGCTTCCCGTCAGGATTGATCAAGCTCCAGCCTGAGCGATCGCGTTCTCCCTAGCGATTGCTCTACCCCGCAAACGACCCCATTCACCCCATCGCCTGATCGGAGATTCCGGCCCAGGCGAAGCGCGGCCTTTTCCCAACCAACCAAGCTATACCCTAAACTATGAAGTCCACACCAAGGCATCCGCGGCTTATAGCCGTATTGGTCGCCGCGATATCCGCCTACGCGAGCATCCAGGCCCAGACAGCTCCGAGTCCCGCCCCGGCGGCGACGACCACGACCACCGCGACCACGACCACGACCACGACCACGCCGGCTGCCCCGGAAGAGGAAGTTCTTATGCTGTCCCCGTTCGAAGTCGAGGCCACCGGCGGCAAAGAAAGCTATACTGCGGAGACCACGCTGGCCGGCAACCGACTCAGCACCGATCTGCGCGACATCGGCGGTTCCGTGACCGTGATCACCTCGCAGCTCCTCATGGACACCGGAGCGACCGACAACACCTCGCTGCTCCAACGCATCGGCGGCGCTGAAGTGGGTGGCGTATTTGGCAACTATGCCAGTCCCGGTCCCGGTACCAGCAGTGCGCTCCTTACCGAAGACACCATCAAACCGTCCGAGGACACCCGTATCCGCGGTCTCGCTCCTGCCGATAATACTCACGATTTCTTTGCCTCAGACATCCCATGGGACTCATATAATATCGACCGCATCGATATCTCACGCGGCCCGAATGCGATTCTCTTTGGTGAAGGCAGTCCCGCCGGCATCATCAATGCCGGCTCCAAGAGTGCCGAATTCAATAATTTTGGAAACCTCGACTTGCGCTTTGGCAGCTGGGGAACCGCCCGCGAGAGCTTGGATTACAATTTCCAGGTCGTGCCTGACCAGGTCGCCGTCCGGCTCGACATTCTGCACGATGACGAAAAGTACGAACAGCGGCCAGCCTATAATGACGACCAGCGCATATCCGGCGCAATCCGCATCGCACCTGCTTTCCTGAGCAAAAACGGGAATAGCACCGTCTTCAAGGCAAACTTCGAATCCGGCCAGGTCGATTCCGACAATCCTCGCGCGCTTCCTCCGGAGGACCAAATTACGCCGTTTTTCACACCCGCCGATACGGGAGCTTATCAGGCGGGACTGAATGGTCTGAATTCGTGGGTATCCGGCCTCCCCGCTGGTTACATCGCCAGCGCCGCTAATGGTTATGCAGGCGCCGGCCGTGCCGGCAATTCGAATGACGATCCGTGGTTTACGAACAGCCAACTCGGTAATTCCAGTTTTCCGTTAAATATTATCCAGAACGGTTCCAGCGTCGGTTCTGCGGGCACGTACCGCTTCACCTCCCTGCCTCAGCCTGGTTTGGCCACGACCACCGGCCTCGTTGAGCCCTATGGCGCGTTTCCCGGCTCCTGGCTCAATATAAACGGCGCAGCGCAGGAACCAATCTATGCGGGGCTGCCTTATGCCAACGCTGGCCTCTTCACGGATACATCGCTGACCGATCCTTCGGCTTTCAATTTCTACAAGAATTTGATCGACGGCTCCATGAAATCGGAATGGCAGCGTTTCTGGTCGGCGACGGCGGATCTCTCGCAAACCTTCCTCCATGACCAGGTTGGCTTCGACCTTGCTTACAACAAGGCGCACTACGAGGACGGCGAGATCAACCCCTTCGGCGGTGCCGTCCCCTTGTACATTGACGTCATGTCCACCAACAACGACGGAACGTCGCTTGCAACCGCGAGCGCGAATCCGAACTACGGCCGCCCGTATATCGTTAACGGCGACTACCCAACCAATAACGAATATACCAGCGATCGCGAAGATTCGCGCGCCACGGGCTTTGTCACACATGACTTCAGGAAGGACAGCGATGCATGGTGGGCAAGGATCCTTGGCATCCAAACCCTGACCGGCTTGGCGGAAGATGCGAAGCAAACAACCGACACCATGGCTTGGCAGCAATATGGTTATCTCGGCGCAAATACCGCTCTCGCCGATACTCTCGACGGCGGATACAGCGGTAGTAACTTCGAAAGTGTAAACCCGCAACAGGTCATTTATCTGGGGCCCTCGTTGGTGGGCAAGTCGCTCTCGGGGGCTAATATTCCCAGGGTCACCGGCAACCCGACGATCGGCAACCTACCGATCAATTACTTCGATTTCACTCCGAACCCGGCGAACTCATCATTGAGCCCTACCAACCCTGCGTACTACAACGGCTGGGCGGGCGAGCAGACCTTGCAAGTTACCAATTCTGAAGCCGACCCTTCCGTCAACCGCGACCTTTTGGCGACCTCCGATAGCATTACGCGCTCGGTGACTACCACTCAGGCGTTGGTCTACGAAGGCAAGTGGCTGGACGACGCGCTTGTGGGTATCTATGGCTGGCGCAAAGATATCAACACGAGCTATGCAGATCAAGCCACTCTCGGCGATGCGAACGACCCGCAAAGCCTCAACTTCAATAACGTCAACTTTTCAAACGGCACACAGGGTCGTGTAGAAGTTCAATCCCGCTCCTATAGTCTTGTAGCTCACCTTGGGGAACTCCCTGGCGTGAAAGAGATTGCCAGGAAGCTTCCCTTCGATGTCAGTCTGTCCTACAGCACATCGAGCAACTTCGAGCCGGACTCAAGCCGCGTCGACATTAACGGGGATCCCGTCGCGCCTCCGGCAGGCAAGACCATCGAGCGTGGCATTCTGATCGAAACGCGTGACGGCAGGTTCTCCTTCAAGGTCAATCGCTACGTGACCGGCATCACGAACGGTTCGAACCCAGACGGTACCTCCTTCGCCGCCGAGCTGGCCAATTTCGTTGGCAACTCGGCGTACTACGGCAACGTCTTTTATTATCACACTGACCAGTCCACCCCGCTCCAAGCAGGACCCACGTCTGTTCAGTCCGCTAATCCGGGCATCGGCCCCGATGGGGGCGTCCCTGGTCTAGCTGTTGGAGGCGAGGGCTCGGGCTGGTACTTCGATAGCGATAACTACCACACTCAGGCGATGGAGGATCTACAGAATGCCTCGACCGCAGCCACCCGGGCATGGGAGACCCAGCTTAACACTGATTTCCCTAACTTCTTTAAGAATTGGGGCATGGGTAGCCTGACTCAAGTGCAGGCCGGCCTTGTCCCGAGAAGTCAGTTGCAGGGCACCCCAGGCGAACAAAACTTCGCGATTACCGAAAACTCCGTGTCCCAGGGCTGGGAGATGGAGCTCGACGCCAACCCCACCAAGAACTGGCGCATAACATTCAACGCTACAGAAACGAATGCGGTCATCACGCAAATCGGCGACGCGGCCTTGACCAAGTTCATGACGGAGACGGCGGCCTATGTTAAAGGCCCCGGCGGCTCTCAGCAGTGGTTCTGGGGCCAGGACATCGCTCCAAGCGTTCCTGACGTCGCCCAAGCCTACTACATCGCTTACAACGGCCTTCCTGCGGTAGGTGGCGCTTACGCCGAACTCCAGCAGCAGCAAGGCGTTGCGGCTTCGCAAATGGCCAAGTGGCGCTTCAATCTGACGACGAACTATGAATTCGATAAATGGTTCCTCAAAGGTGTTAACATTGGTGGCGGCGTGCGTTATACAGGCCCAGAGATCCTCGGCTATCCCCCGAGTGGCGATCCCACGCTTCCGCCTCCGTACCTCCCCAACCTATCCGCGCCGGAAATGGGCGGGAGTGAGACCTACTTCGACCTTTGGGTTGGTTATCACCGCAAGATCACCAACAAGATCAATTGGAACATTCAGCTCAACGTCGAGAACGTCGGCAGAGGGGATTATCTGATTCCGGTCAGCTATCAGGCACCGATAGACGGTATGGTACAACCTGCGTTCTACCGCATCGGTCCGACGGAGAAATGGACAGTCAGGAACGTATTCAGTTTCTGATCTCTCATAGCCTGCCGCTGAAACGCCTGCCGGCTACCGAATCGGGCCAACGGAGACATTCACATTCACAAACACCTTGAGCTTCTAATTCCTCGAATGGGTTTCAGGCACGTTCCTATTCCGAGGTAGGTACGATCGGGGGAAAGTACCAGTCGCCAGCCAATTAAAAAGGCTGGCGACTTTCATTAATCGGAGTCGACGGGGTGTCTTCCAGCGGTCGCGTGACACCAAATCAAACCAACATCTCAAGTCCGGCTTGGCCCGGCATCAAACCCTTCAACAACAACAACCAAGTGGATTTGGCAAATGACCAGACCGCTCCGATCGCCAACCGCCGTCCACTGGCAACCACCAGCCGCGGCGCCTCTGGGGAGGGCCATGGGGCGAGCCTCGGGGGCGGCGGCGCCGGTCTGTGCTTTGCGGCCGCGATTTTCGACATGGACGGCGTCGTCACCAATACCGCCGCCGCACATTCGGGCGCGTGGAAGCAGACGTTCGACGACTTCCTGAAACAGCGGGCGGCGAACCATGATGAGCGATTCACCGAGTTCAGCCGCGACGACTACCGCCGGTTCGTGGATGGCCGGCCCCGGTACAACGGAGTCGAGGCGTTCCTCAGGTCCCGGGGGATCGAGCTTCCACGCGGGAAGCCGAGTGATCCGCCGGGCTGCGACACCGTGTGCGGCTTGGGCAACAGGAAGAAAGTCCTGTTCGACCAGATTATCGAGAGGGAGGGAGTGCGCACATTCGATTCCACGGTCTCGCTGGCGCGCGAGATGGTCCGCCGCGGGATCAAAATCGGGCTTGCCACCTCCAGCTACAACTCCGAGGAAGTGCTCGGAAGGACGGGCATCCCGCGGCTTTTCGAGGCGGTCGTCGACGGCGTGGAATCGGCGAAGCGCGGGCTCAGGGGCAAGCCGGATCCCGACATTTTTGCCGCCGCGGCCGCCGATCTCGGCGTCCCGAACGGCCAGGCGATTATCATCGAAGACGCGGTCTCCGGGGTCCAGGCCGGCGCGAAGGGGGGGTTCGCCCTGGTCATCGGGATCGCCAGGGAGGGCAATGAGCTCGAGCTCCGTGAGAACGGCGCTGACATCGCGGTCCGGGACCTCTCCGAGACGAACCTTGAGCAGATCAACCTGCTGGTTCAGGACAAGCGCACTGGCGCCAGGTGACTAATTCGCCCGGCTACAGACACACCGCCATGCGCAAGAAACCCCTGCTTAGCTTTTGGCAGCTCTGGAACATGAGCTTCGGTTACGTCGGAATCCAGTTCGGCTTTGCCCTGCAAAATGCGAACGTGAGCCGGATCTTCGAGACGCTCGGAGCGAAGGTGGACGAGATCCCGATCCTGTGGATCGCCGGCCCCGTCTCGGGACTCCTGGTGCAGCCGGTCATCGGCTACATGAGCGACAAGACATGGAACCGCCTGGGCCGCCGAAAGCCCTACTTCCTCGTCGGCGCCATCCTGGCGTCGCTGGCGCTCCTCGTCATGCCCAATTCTCCGGGGCTGTGGTTTGCCGCGGGCATGCTCTGGATCATGGATGCCTCTATCAACGTCACGATGGAGCCCATGCGGGCCTTCGTGGGCGACATGCTTCCCGACGAGCAGCGGACGATGGGATTCGCGGTCCAGACCTTCTTCATCGGCGCCAGCTCCGTCGTGGGCTCGCTCATGCCGTTCCTGCTGACGAGGTGGTTCCATTTCGCGAACACGGCGCCGCAGGGACAGGTCCCCGCCACCGTGAAGTGGTCGTTCTACCTGGGGGGAGCCGTGTACCTCGCCGCCGTCCTGTGGACGATCTTCACGGTGAGGGAGTACTCGCCGGAGGAGCAGGAGTCGTTCCATGCGCGGGCCGCCGGCGACGAGGATGCCGCGGACCCGGAGGTCACGCTGGATTCGAAGAAATATTACGGCGTCGGCGCGCTGCTGCTCCTGGGGGGCCTGGCGGCCAGCTTCGCCATCCGGCACCTCGCCTGGGACAAGGCCCTCTACATCTTGTCATTCGGGGCCAGCTTCTACGGGGTCGTGCAGATGGTGGCGGCAGCGCGGTTCGCCGCCGGGAAGAAGAAGGGCCTCGTCGAGCTGGTCTACGACCTCAACAACATGCCGGGCGCCATGCGGCAGCTCGCGCTCGCGCAGCTCTTCACCTGGTTCGCGCTGTTCGCGTTCTTCATCTACGCGACCTCGGCGGTCACGAGCTACCACTTCGGGAGCAGCGACCCGACGAGCGAGGCATACAACGCGGGCGCCAACTGGGTGGGCGTCCTTATGTCGGTCTACAACGGGGTGGCGGCGCTCGTGGCTTTCCTTCTGCCGGTGATCGCCAGGCTGACGAGCCGCGTGACGACGCACATCGCCTGCCTCGTGATCGGGGGCGCCGGGCTGTGCTCGATGCATGCCTTCACGCGGCCCGGGATGCTCGTCGTGTCCATGTGCGCGCTGGGGATCGCCTGGGCGAGCCTGCTGACCATGCCGTACGCGATCCTCAGCAGCGTCGTGCCCTACCGGAAGATGGGAGTCTACATGGGGATGTTCAATTTCTTCATCGTCATCCCGCAGATCCTCGCCGCAGCCCTTCTGGGCCTGCTGGTTCGCACGGTGTTTCACGGGCATGCAATTGACGCGATCGTCCTGGGCGGGGCCTCCATGGTCGTCGCCGCGGTGCTCATGCTGCGGGTCAAGGACGAACGGACAGCTATCTGACACATTATGAGGGATCTCTGGTCAATAAGCACAGCTGAGCTTGCCGACGGCAAGGAGAGCATCATGCGCCGTGGCAACGTCTATCAGATTGCAAATGGCTACATGGGCTATCGCGGCACCCTGGATGAATTCGGCCCCCAGCAATTGGTGGGCATTACGCTCGCAGGAATCTTTGACCGCGTCGGCTCGGCCTGGCGCGAGCCGGTCAATGCACCCAACGGAGGCTTCACAAGCGTGGCGCTCGAGGGCGTGGAACTCTCCACCCTGGGTAAGAAGGTCGTGCGGCATCGCCAGACGCTGCGGTTTGCCAACGCCGTGTTCGAACGGGAGACAGAATTCGCGTCCAAGGGGACGTCGCTGACAATCCGGTCGGCACGCTTTCTTAGTGCGGACACGCCAAACCTGGGCGTAATTAGGTTCAGCATCACGTGCAGCAACGCGGCCAAGGTCACGGTGCGCACCGGCATCGACGGCAACATATGGGACCTGAATGGCCCGCACCTGATTCAGATGTCCGCGGAGAGGCGGGAGTCGGTTCTGCTGCTGCAGGGTCTCACGAGCGAGGCCTCCAAGCGAGTTGTTGTCGCAGAAGCCACCGACCTCAGTTTCGGTGACGAAGTCCATGAAATCAAGGGGAACCGAAATCTTCGCGTAATCAATCTCCGCGCCGAGGCGGGAAAGGTCTACACTTTCCACAAGTATTTCGCGGTGTTCACGGACAACGACGCCGTCGACAAGCCGGTAGCGGAGGCCGCAATCGAAGCCGTCCGCCAGGCGAAGACGCTTGGCTACGAGGCCTGCATGGCCAGTCACAGTGCTGAATGGCGAAAAAGGTGGGACCAAAGCGATGTCAAAATCGAGGGCGACAATGACGCGCAGCACGCCCTTCGTTACAGCATTCTCCAGTTGCTGATGGTTGGTCCTGTCAAGGGCAGCGCAAACTCGATCCCGGCGCGCGCACTGTCAGGGCAAGCCTACAAGGGAGCGATCTTCTGGGACACGGAGATGTTCATGTTTCCGTTTTTCCTCCACACCCACCCGGAGAAGGCGATCGAGTTGATGCGCTACCGAATCAAGACCCTCGACGGGGCCCGGCGGAAGGCGAAGACCGAGGGCTCGGGCTATCGCGGGGCCTTCTACGCGTGGGAGAGCCAGGAGACGGGTGACGACGCCTGCACTTATTTCAATATTGGGGATCCGTCCAACGGCCGGCAGCTGCGCACATACTTCCGCGACAAGCAGGTGCATATCAGCGGCGACGTGGCTATCGCCATGTGGGATTACTTCCGATTGAGCGGCGACGACTCATTGCTGCTCGAAGGCGGCGCAGAGGTGATTCTGGAATGCGCCCGATTCTATTGCTCGTATATCCACTACAAGAGGGACAAACAACGCTACGAGATACTAGATGTCGTAGGGCCGGACGAATATCACGAACGAGTAAACAATAACGCCTTTACCAGCATGGTGGTGAAGGAGACCTTCACAATCGCCAATGAGACTGTTAGGCACCTCCGGAGAGAGCATCCCAAGGCGCTGCGCACACTGCTCAGGAAACTGCGCATCAAGGGAGAGCTGCCTAACTTCCGCGACGCGGCCCGCAGGCTATTTGTTCCAAAGCCAGACGCGAAGACGGGCGTCATCGAGCAATTTGACGGCTATCTGGGCCTGAGAGAGTCCACCGTCGAGGAGCTAAAAGCCCGAATGCTTCATCCCAATGAATATCTTGGTGCCGGCCAAGGGCTCGCGGTGCCGACCAAGATCATAAAGCAGGCCGACGTGGTGATGATGCTCAGCCTGTTCAGGACCCGATTCTCGGCAGAATTGAAAAAGGCAAACTGGGAATACTACGAGCCGCGCACCGAACATGGCTCCAGCTTGAGCGCATGCGCCTATGCGATGGTGGCGGCCGAATTTGGCAATCTCGACTTCGCCTACAAATATTTTCTGAAGACGGCGAAGATTGACCTCGAGGCCAAGTACAGGGTGTATGCGGGGAGCGTCTTCATGGGCGGCTCACACCCCGCCGCGAACGGTGGCGCATGGATGACCGCGGTATTTGGCTTCGGCGGCGTCCAGGCGGATGAGAACAGGGTCGCAATTAATCCGCGGCTCTGCGGGAAATGGAGGCGCCTGCAGTTCAATCTCGCCTACAAGGGGGACGCATTTCGGGTGAACATCACGAAAACCTCAGTGAGAGTCGACGCATCGCCCTCCAATTCGCGCGTACACACCGTTCTCGTTGCTGGAAAGCCAGTGAAGTGTAGCCCCGGCAGGCCTGTGACGGTCAAATATGGACGAACCAGATAGCTTTGTCCGAAGAGCGTAAGGCACGTTTGCCGATATTCATCCCTTCCGTTCCACTCATGATGCTCCGGGCGCTCATCTTCGCGCTCGGCACCTGCGCATGCGAGGCGCTGGCGGGGGTCGGAGCAGATGTGCCCTGGACCACGTATGAGGCCGAGGCCATGAACAGCACAGGCGTCGTGCTGGGACCGAAATACGATCCGAACGAAGTCGAGACCGAATCCTCCGGGCAGAAATGCGTGAAGCTTGTGGCCGCCGGGGAATTCGTGGAATTCGCGGCGGCAGCGAATGCCAATGCGTTGGTGATACGCTACAGCCTTCCGGATTCCAAGGAGGGCGGCGGAACAGACACGAGCCTGGATCTGATCATCAACGGGAAGCATGTGAGAACGCTGGCGCTCACCTCCCGATATTCATGGCTCTACGGACGCTACCCGTTTTCCAAGCAGCCCGGCGACGGCAAGCCGCGCAATTTCTATGACGAGCTTCGCGTCAAGGACCTGAACATCGCTGCGAACGACGTGATTCGCCTCCAACGGGTCGCGGCGGATGCGGCGTATTGCATCGTCGATCTGGTCGACCTCGAGAATGTCCCTGTTCCGCTGACTGCTCCTGCAGGTTCGTTATGTGTCCTCGATTTCGGTGCGGATCGAAACGGCGAAATTGACGCCACGAGCGCCCTGCGAAAATGTGTCGCCGAAGCCCAGAGGCAGAGCAAACCCGTCTGGGTCCCGGCCGGCGATTACAAGCTCACCGGCGAGATACTCGTCCCGTCCTCCGTGACCGTCCAAGGCGCAGGCATGTGGCACACGAATTTTCTTGGAGACCCGATGCTGTACGGTCAGTCGGCGCGACGCGTGCGGTTTAAGCTCGTCGGCAGCCATATTCATCTGGCCGATTTTTCGATCATTGGCAGGTTGAACTACCGCAACGACTCCGAACCGAACGACGGAATCGTCGGCGCAGGCTGCGCTGACTCGTCCATCTCGAACATCTGGCTCGAACACACCAAGGTGGGAATATGGATCTATAACGGTGTAAACCTCTTGATCGAAGGCTGCCGGTTTCGCAATACGGTCGCCGACGGCGTGAATCTCTGTGTCGGCACGAGCGGAACGGTCATTCAGAACTGCACGGCCCGTGGCACGGGGGACGATTGTTTCGCAATTTGGCCGGCGGCCTCAGACCAGGGCTTCGTTGGGCAAGTCCCAAAGCCCGGGAATAACGTAATTCGACAGTGCACGGGCCAGCTGACATTCCTCGCAAATGGCGCCGCGATTTACGGCGGGGCCAGCAATTGCATTGAGGAATGCCGCTTCACCGACATCGGTACCGGGTGCGGCATTCTAATCAGCACGACATTTCCCATATCGGATGACAACCGCAAGATCGACAACAACTTCAGCGGCACGACGCTCGTGACGAACTGCGAATTGGTGCGCTGCGGCGGCTATGACCATAGTTGGGCTTGGCGCGGTTCGCTTCAAATCTGCATGGATCGCCGCAGCATCTCGGGCCTCACCATCAGCCACGTGACCGTTCAAGACAGCATCTCAAGTGGCATGACCATAGTGGGACCGGGGAGCCCCAGAGGTGAAGGCACCCTTTCCGATGCAAGGTTCGAGATGGTGAACATCCTCAATTCGGGAATCGGTGGGTCACCGCACCATGATTTGTGGATCCGCAGGGATGCATTTGGGAGCGTTACCTTGCAAAATTCGGCAATCGCCGACATCAGGAACGAGTCCGACCATTTTCGCCTCCTTGGTCCCTAAGCTGGGCATAAAGCCGTGCGATTCTCATTTTGTTGATGGTATCAAATTGTTAGCCTGCGCTTAGGTCAAAATCTCCGGTTACCGCTTGGAAACGTAAAAATAGTAGACTGCGATGTAGGGAACTCGCAATTTCTCACCCAGGTTCGTCTGACTGCAGCCTCCGGCGGAGGCCTTCCCTCCCGTCGTTTCCAGACGTTGAATATATGTTACTTCGCTGAAGACCCCGTTCCCCTCATGGCATTTTGCGGCTAGAAGCAACCAGGGTACGGCGCCCATGTCCTTGGAGGGGACGCTGGCCCTGACCGATCCGACTACTAGGCTGCCGTCGTTCGATTCCCATGTCGGTCCGGAGTAGTGGCGTCCTATCTTATTGCCCTTGGCGTCGAACAAGTCCGCCTCCGGTGCAATGAAAACCCACTCAAATTGAGTCGGATTGTCCTTCTTCGCTCGGCACTCGTAGATCTGGACACCTCGGGCCTTGACCAGGAACAACGGCACCTCATTCGGGGAGACCTTGAGAGCATCAGGGACAGCCGGGATCAGGAGATTCCCAGACGAATCAGCGGTGTGCGCAAAAGGCAGGATCGCGAGCCACCCCAGGAGCGTTAACGCTAGAAATTTGTTTTTCAACGGATTCCGGATGGCGTCGGCTGTTGGAAGATCACCGATTCCAACCGATGGTTCGTGACTCGCGACCTCCGAAACAGTCGTTCCTCGCTAATCTTCACCATGGTGCCTGTGCATCCTTCCCAATTCATGGAGCTAATTAATGGTCACCTGGTAGACGCCATTGTTGGCGGTGCTTAGATCCGCCGAGAAGGTGATCTGGTACGTAGCGTGGACTATCGGTCCGTTGGAAAGGCCTGTGCTGACGAAGGTCGCCCCCTCGGACACGTCGTTGGGAAAAGGCACGATCAAATTGGCATTGCCGAGCGTCGAAGCATTGATCGCAACCGTATCGGTGTAGGTGACGTTAAAATTGTAGGTATTGGTTTGGGTGTTTTCAGACGCCTGCGTGGAATCGATACTGGCGGCCGGATGGGCGCGGGCCCGGCCTGTCGCCGGGATAAACCCGACGAGGATGCGGTCGGTTACCGCAAAAACGTCAAGCCTGTACCGGGGCCCGGCGTCCTGGGTGCTCGTGAATCGGCCGTTCGCCAGGCGCCGTGGCCTGACGCGCCGGTGCGCTAGCCCGGGTTCCGTTCGCCCGTGGCGACCCGGTACGCGGCCTCGATGTGGACCCGGGTCGAATCGATGAAAGTGAGTCCGCCATGCTCAAAGGAGGATGCGCCTTTCGAGTCCCCGAAAACCAGCGGGAGCTCGGTGCAGGCGAGGCAAATCATGGGCTTCCTGCCCGGTCGCGCGTCCAGCTCCCTGGCGACGATTGCCTCGAGGCGCCCCAGGGAAGCCGCGTCGCCTCCGCCCTGAATATCCTCGATCAGCCGGGTCGTCGCCAGCCGGGCGGAGGGATCGGAGGGGCCCGTCGCATGGATTCCCCGTCTCCGGAATGCCTCGCCCAGGGCCGCGGAGCCCATCGTGAGGGCCGTGCCAAGAACCAGGACGTCACCGGATCCATTCCTGCCGGCCTCGGCGGCAAGCTCGTCGAACAGGTTGAGCACGGGAATTCCAATCCCCCTCGTGATGGCCGAGAAGCGGTGGTGCGGGCTGTTGCTGGCGATCAAGGCGAAGTCGGCGCCGCTGCCCTCGAGCCGCCCCAAGGCCTCGGCGTGGTAGGCGTCGAATTCCCTCCACGATTCCTCGTCGGGGTCGCTCCCGATCGCCGCAACGGCACGCCTGAGGTCCAGGGACTCAATGACGATCTCCGGGACGGCGGGCACGCCTCCCAGCCCTGCGGCCAAGTGAGCCTGCTCCGCGAGGCGGCAGATGCCGGAGTAATACTCGACCGTCGAGAGCCAGGAGACACCCCCGACGATCCCGATCTTCTTCATGGCGCGCAAACCTCGTTACGGCTCGAAGCGGGAATTGGCGTCCTGCGAGCTCAGGGCGGTTCGCGCAAACGTGAACGTTCCCTTCGTGCTCATCTCCTGCGCGGCGCGCACGAACGCGCCCAGCGCCGCGCGGGAGAGAGAGCTCCCGACGCTGATTCTCCTCACCCCTAGGCGGGACAGGCCCGCGGCAGTCAGTTCGTCCCCGTCGAGGCCCACGAGGACGTTGACCGGCCGGTCGACCGAGCTGATCACCGCGGCGATGTCCCCGGCTGACGTCAGGCCCGGGGCATAGAGGACATCCGCGCCCGCCTCCTGATACCGCTGAAGGCGGTCGATCGTGTCCTTGAGGTCCCTTCGCCCGTGAAGGTAGTTCTCGCAGCGGGCGGTGAGGGTGAAGTGAAACGGCAGGCGGCGGGCGCTCTCGACGGCCGCCCGGATGCGTTCGACCGCCAGTTGCCTGTCATAGATCGGCCGGTCATCGGCGCCCGTCGAGTCCTCGATCGAGCCGCCGGCAACCCCCGACGCCCCGGCCAGCCGGATCGTCTCGCCGACGATGTCCGGCGTGTCGCCGAAGCCATTTCCCAAGTCGGCGCTCACGGGGAGCTCGGTGGCGCCGGCGATGTCGCGGATATGCGCGAGCGTCGCCGGCCGGGAAACGGTGTTGTCCCGCCGCCCGACCGAGAAGGCATGCCCTGCGCTGGTCGTCGCGAGCGCCTTGAAGCCCATCCCGGCCAGGATGTGCGCGGTCCCCACATCCCACGGGTTGGGAATGATGAACGCCTCAGGCAGGCGATGCAGGGCCAGGAAATGCTCCGCTTTTTCCCGGAGCTTGAGCATGGGAAATCAGACCGGGGCCCCCGGGACCTCGAAGGTCCCGTTGACGATTTCGACAAAATTGCGCTCCTCGCGGAGAATGAGCTTTTTCGACTTGGCCATCTCAAAGTTCGCGCGCGCCTCGGGGTCGGCGTTGATGCGCACCTTATAGGCCTCGTAGTATGCCAGGCTGTCGAAGGCAATCAACCCCCATGCTATGTCGTTCGTTCCCTCGTGGGGCAGGAAGTATCCGATCAGGTGGACGCCGTTGCGCGGAATGATCCTCCCCCAGTTCTCGCAGTACTGCCTGAAGGCGTCGCGTTGGAAGGGGTCGATTTGATAGCGGATGACGCAGGTGAGTTTCATGGGCTTTGGGTGTTCGGGGCCGGGTTCGGGCGATAATGATCTGCCGAGGGAGGACGACATGACAAAGAGCGCCGCGGCCTTGATCGCCGTCCTGCGCCCTATGATGTGCCCTTCCTCGGTCGTCATCGCTCGGATTCCAATTTAGCAGTTGCGCGCGGATGACACTTCGTTAAACAACGAATCATGGATGTAATGGATTCCATCGATAGGACCGCGTCGAAGATCGCCGCTGCAATCGGGGAACCGGCAAGAGCAAGAATCCTATACTGCCTCATGGACGATCGCGCGCGGACGAGCACCGAGCTCTCCGCGGTCGCCGAAGTGGGAACGTCTACGGCGAGCGCCCACCTCCATCTTCTCCTGAAGGCGCGTCTGCTGAAGGTCGTGGCGCAGGGCAGGCACCGCTACTACAGCCTGGCAGGGCCCGAGGTCGGCCGGATCCTCGAGGGGCTGAGCGCCATCGCCGGCACCATGAGCCCCAAATTCATACCCAGCACGCCGAACAGGCTTCGGGCTGCCCGGAGCTGCTACGACCATATCGCCGGGAGCCTCGGCGTGACGCTGCACGACCGCCTTCTCAAGCTGGAATGGATTTCGAAAAATGGGGAAGGGGCCGCCTACGCGATTTCGCCGAAAGGGCGGGCGAAGCTGAAGGAAATCGGCATAGAGATCGTCGATCTCGAGGGCCGTCGGCGCCACGTGGCCTGCGGGTGCCTGGATTGGAGCGAGCGCAGGTCCCACATCGGAGGTTCGCTGGGGGCGGCCATTCTGAGCCTGGCATTCAGGAGAAAGTGGCTGCTTCGGGATCTCGACGGCCGCGGCCTAACCCAAACCTCCCTGGGAAGGCAGGAATTCCGCCGCTGCTTCGGGATCGAACCCTCGAATTGATCGTCGGCGCGGGATGTCCCGGGGGTCCTTGGCGGCATATCCCAGCCGCGATGAGGGCCGGAATCGATTTGTGAAACCCATTGGCTAAAAAGGGTTAATCGCCCGCAAGAGCGCGTGCGACGTTGTGCCGCCATACGGGCTGGGGGCGAAGGCATTTGCTTTATACATCAAATAATTAGTTGACGTATCAACTAATGAAGCCAGCCTCGTCCGCGTGCACCTCGTCCACCGAGTACTCGCGACCGCCCAGGTCCTGCAAAAGGAGGCCCAGCGTATCTTCAAGCCTCACGGGCTCACGGCCGCGCAGTTCAATGTGCTCCACCTCCTCTCCGGCAAGCCGGCCGGGATGCGCGCCTCCGACCTCGCCCGGGCGCTCATCGTCGATCCCTCCAATGTCACGGGCCTCCTGCGGCGGATGAAGCAGGTCGGCCTGCTGAGGGAGCTCGATAATGCGCTCGACCGACGGCAGCATGTCGTCGCGCTGAGCGCGAAGGGCCGCGCGGCCTGGGGCGCCGCCTTCCGGGAATACGAACGGAACCTGGCGGCGCTGGACGGCGTGCTGAGCGCGGCAAACCGGAAGGCCGCCGAAAGGGTTCTGGAGCAGCTCAGCGGCGTGGTGGGGCGCCTTTCATGAAAACTGGGATCCACGAACGCACGGGAGCTGGGGATCGGGCGTCTTCGGACACCCCCGTAACGGCGGCGACCGTTCGTCCCGTGCCCGGCGCGAAACTTGCCAAGCCGGCCAGCGGAGGTCAGTGACGAACCGTCCGGTTACCCCTAATGGAAGCACTTATAGCACTGCTGGTTGTTTACCTGGTCGTTGTGCTCGTGATCCTGCCGATCTGGGCGCTCGTCAAGATCCTGGGACATGACGGTGATGTCGAGGTCCTCCAGGGCCGGATGCGCTCGCAGGACGACGAGATCAGGAAGTTGAATGTGGCGCTGCGGGACCTTTCGGCTGTCGTCCTTTCCAGGTCCGCGCCCCAAGCCGGCGCGGCCCCGGCGGCAGCTCCAGTCCCGCCCGAGGCAAGGCCGGAACCGGTGGCCCTGGAGCCGGCCCCGCGGCCGGCCATTCCGGCAGTGCCCCTTGCCGCCGGTCCCCTGCGGCCTCCGGTCGCACCGGCCGGGATCCCGGAACCCCCGCCGCTCCTTCCCCGTTCCGGCGGCGTGCCCGCGGCCTTCGCGGAACCGAGTCCGGCCCGGGTCCGGCCCGCGATCAACTGGGAGCAGTTCATGGGCGCGAAGCTCTTCGCGTGGCTCGGCGGGCTCGCGCTGTTTCTGGGCGTCGCGTTCTTCGTCAAGTACTCCTTCGAGCACGATCTCATCCCCCCACAGGTGCGCGTGGCGCTAGGCTTCCTCCTGGGGGCCGGCCTCATCGTCGGTGGCCTGAAGGTCTCGCTCGAGAGATACCGCGTCACCGCGCAGACGCTGGTGGCGACGGGCGTCGTGTCGCTCTACGCGGTGACGTTCGCGTGCGACTCGATCTACCACTTCGCCTTCTTCGGGCCCGTGCCGACGTTCCTGCTGATGACGCTGATCACGGCGACGGCCTTCATTCTTGCCGTGCGGCTCGATGCGCAGGTGGTCGCCATCCTGGGCATCCTCGGCGGCTTCCTGACGCCCGTCCTCATCAGCACCGGCCATGACAATCCGGCCGGGCTTTTCGGCTACATAGCGATGCTCGTCGCGGGGCTTGTCGCCGTGGCGCTACAACGCGGCTGGCTCTACCTCGTGCCCCTGGGCGCCGCCGGCACGGTGCTCATGCTGGTCGCCTGGGCCGACAAGTTCTACGTGCCCGAGAAGACGGGAATCGCGATGGTCGTGTGCCTGGGGTTCTGCGCGCTGTTTCTCGGCGCCGCGGAGGCGGCGCGCCGGCTGGGCCGCGGCTCCCTTCTCGTCAGCCGCACGGCGATCGCCCTGCCCGCGGTCGCGTTCTGCTTCGCGTTTCTCTTCCTCGACCATCCCGGCGCCGCCGGCCGCACGGGAATGATCTTCACGTTCGTCCTCCTGGCGAGCCTGTGCGTCTTCGTCCTTGCCTGGAGGGAGCGCCTGGGAGAGCTGGTCGCGGCCGCCGCGGGAATCTCCGCCCTGATCATCGCCCGCTGGGCCGCCGTCACCTTTACCGCCGCGCAGGCGCCGGTGGTCGTGACCGTGTGCCTGATCTTCAGCGCGGTCTACCTTGCGGTCTATCTCGCCGCCCGCCGGCTGGAAAGGGCGACCGCACCGGTCCTCTGGGCCGCCGTGGGAATGCCGGCCGTCTCCCTGGCTTTCGCCTTCTTCCTCATGGAGCACGCCGCCGTGGGCGCCCGGCCGGGGCTGCTGTTCACGTTCATATTCGTGAGCGATGCCCTGCTGCTGGCGCTGGCATGGCTGGATGCGCGCATGTCCAGGCTTCACCTGGCCGCGGGCTTCGCGGTGTTCGTGCTTCTGTCGATCTGGACCACGAGGCACCTCACGGACGCGCTGCTGCCCTGGGCGCTCGCAGTCAACCTCCTGTTTGCCGCGCTGCACACGGTCTTTCCCCTGCTGCTCGAGCGGCGCCGGGCCGCCGCCGCCCCGTCGTGGTGGAACCAGCTTTTCCCGCCGCTCGCGCTGCTCCTGATGCTGTTTCCGATCTACCGGTTCGAGGCCGTCTCCGTTCTCATCTGGCCCGCCATCCTGCTCGTCGATGTGATCGCGATCGGCGTCGCCGTGCTGAGCGCCTCGCTCGTCGCCGTGGCCGCCGTTCTTGTGCTCACGCTGCTGGCGACCGGGATGTGCATATTCCGGGTGCCGGCCGACCTCATGTTCGATCCGGGGCTGCTGCTCGTCATTGGCGGGTTCTCCCTATTCTTCTTCTTCGCCGGACTCTGGCTTGTGCGACGGCTGGGAAGCAGGGTCCCGGCGGCCGGCACGCGGCTGTCGGGCGTCTTCGGCGGCGCCCGGAGCCAGATCCCGGCCTTCTCCTCGCTGCTTCCGTTCCTACTCCTGATCATGGTGTGCGCCCGGCTTGGCGTGCCCGACCCGTCGGCCGTTTTCGGGCTCGGCCTCCTCCTTGTCGTCCTCACCCTCGGCCTGGCGCGGCTGCTCGCCGTGGAGTGGCTGCCCGCATGCGCGCTGGCCGGCATGGCCGCGCTGGAATACACCTGGCACACGCGGCATTTCAGCGCCGCGGCGCCGGGCCTCCCCCTTGCCTGGTATGCCGGCTTCTACGTGATTTTCGCCGCCTACCCGTTCGTCTTCCGGCGCCAATTCTCCCGGCTCACCGGTCCATGGGCCGTGGCCGCGTTGAGCGGGCCCGCGCACTTCTGGATGGCCTACCAGGCGATCAAGGTTGGGTGGCCCAACGGTTTTCTGGGCGTGGTGCCGGCGGTTTTTGCGCTGGCTCCGCTTTGCAGCCTCGTCGTCATCCTGCGCACGGTCCCGGAGGATAACCCGAGGCGCCTCAACCAGCTGGCGTGGTTCGGCGGCGTGGCGCTTTTTTTCATCACCCTCGTGTTCCCCATCCAGTTCGACCGCCAGTGGCTCACCGTGGCCTGGGCGCTCGAGGGGGCCGCGCTGCTCTGGCTCTTCCACCGCGTGCCGCATCCGGGCCTTCGCGCAACCGGAACGATCCTGCTGGTCGTTGCCTTCTCCCGGCTGGCGCTCAACCCCGCTGTCTTCGAATACCACGTCCGCAGCGACACGCCGCTCTTCAACTGGTACCTCTACGCCTACGGCCTGGCGATCGCCTCGCTCTTCTCGGGCGCCCGGCTGCTGGCCCCCCCGCGCCAGCACGTGCTCGGCATCGACGCCCAGCCGCTGGTCTATGGGCTGGGGATCATCCTCTCGTTCCTCCTCCTGAACATCGAGATCGCCGACTACTTCACCCAGCCCGGGGCACGCACGCTCACCCTCCAGTTCTCCGGCAATTTCGCGCGGGACATGTCCTACACCATCGGGTGGGCTCTCTTCGCGCTCGGGCTGCTGTCCGCCGGCATCTGGAAGGCGCAGCGAAGCGTGCGCTATGCCGCCATAGCGCTCCTCAGCGTCGCGCTGCTGAAGCTCTTTTTCCACGACCTCGCGCGCCTCGAGGCCCTCTACCGCATCGGCGCGCTCTTCGCGGTCGCCGTCATCGCCATCCTGGCGTCGTTCGCCTACCAGCGCTTCCTGCCGAGCAATGAAAAGACCTCCCCACCCAAGCTTTAGCGGCGCGGCGCTCGTGCTGGCGCTTTTCTCCGCGGCCAGCTGCCTGGCCATCACCCCGACCGAGTGGCGGCACCGGCAGGCCCTGGACGTTGCGGCGCCCCGGCTCGTGCGGGTGGACCTGACCGCCGCGTCCTTCGACTCGGCAGGCCCGATGCAGGAGGATTTTCGCATCATCGACGCGGCGGGACGCGAGATCGCGCTCCTGGTGGACCGTCCGCCCATCCCCGTGGCGCGCATGTTCCGTCCCTCCGCGTTCGACGTGAAGATTGCGGACGGCTCGACGCAGATCACGATCACGACCGGCACCGCGGACAAGCTCTCGAAGGTGTTCCTGGAAACACCAAGCCCGTTTTTCCTGCGGGCTGCGCGCGTCGAGATCTCAGGCGACAATGAGGACTGGGTCACGCTCGACGAGGGGGTCCCGATTTTCCGGGAATGGGGAGCCGAGCAGCTCGAGCTGCCGCTTGGCGGCAAGGGCGCCCCCTATGTGCGCATCACGGTCGCCGACAACCGCGCCGCCCCGCTGCCGTTCACGGGCGCGAGGCTCCTCCCGGAACCTGCGCCCGCGCCGGAACCGCTCGCCGTGGGCGCCCGCATCTCCGGCCGCGACGAGTTTGCCGGCGAGACGGTGCTGACTCTCGCGCTCGACGGCCGCCACATGCCGCTCGCGGCCCTTGAGCTTGCCACGAAGGAGCCGCTGTTCATGCGTCGCTTCGCCGTATCCGTCCGGGAGGTGCGCGACGCGGTCCCGGGCGAGAGGGTGATCGGTTCGGGCACGCTGTTCCGCGTCGCGATTGACGGGGCTCCCGTGCGCGCGCAGCTGGAGCTGCCGCTGGCCTTCACCCCGTCCACGAGCGAGCTGCTTGTCCATATCTACAACGGAGATTCGCCGCCGCTGGCCGTGGACGCCGTCCGCCTTAGGCGGTGGCCGGTGAACCTGCTGTTCATGGCGCCTGCCGCGGGCCGCTACTCGCTGCTTTCGGGCAATCCGCAGGCGGTGGCGCCGCAGTATGACCTGGCGGCCTTCGCCGGGGACTTGCGCGGGGCGGTCGCCGCCGTCGTGGTCCCGGGGAACATCGAGGATGTGCCCGGCTACCATGAGCGCGAGTCGCTTGGGGTGGCGCCCATGCCCGAGGTGCCGCTCACGGGCGCTCCGCTCGATGCCAGGGAATGGTCGTTCCGCAGGGCCGTCCAGATTTCCGATCCGGGCGTCCAGGAGCTGGAACTCGATCTCGACGCGATTGCGAAGTCACGGCCGGATTTTGCCGACGTGCGGCTGCTGCGCGCCGGAAACCAGATTCCGTATGTGCTCGAGCAGCCCGGGCTTGCCCGTTCGCTGAGCCTCTTGCCGGAAGCCTCGCCCGACCCGAAGCGCCCGAGCGTGAGCGTGTGGAGCATTCGCCTCCCGAAGGCGGGCCTGCCGATCCGAAGCATCGTCCTTGCCTCGACCAGCTCCCTTTTTCAGCGCCAGTTCCGCATTTTCGAGAAACTGACCAATCAGGAGGGGAATTCCTACGAATACGCGCTCGCGTCGGGCCAATGGAGCAGGACGCCGGATCCGGGGATGCCCGAGAACCGCGCCTTTGGGCTCCAGGACCGGATGCGCACGGACACCCTGTGGATCGAGACGGACAACGGCGACAACCCGGCCATCGCGCTCGGTACCGTGCAGGCCGTGTATCCGGTGCTGCGCCTCGTCTTCAAGGTCGCGGAACCCGACGGCTTCACGCTTGCCTACGGCAACCCGTCGGCGGGCGCCCCGCGCTACGACCTGAGCCTGGTGGCCGTGAGGCTCCTGACTTCCAGCCGCAGCATCGCGCACATGAGCGCGGACGGGGAGGGAACCGGCCCGAGGAATCCCTTTGCCGGCATCAGCGGCGGCTATGTATTCTGGGGGGCGCTCGCTCTGGTGGTGGTCGCGCTCCTCGTGGTCGTGGCAAAGCTGCTTCCAAAGCCGTCCGGGTGAAACGGGGATCCGGCCGTCATTCGGACCTTTGTATCCAGCGGCTCCCCATCCCCGGGGCCGCGCGCCACCTCCCGCAATCGACGCGATGCGCCCGGCGACGAACCCGGCTCACCACGTGACGCCGACGCCGATCGCGACCGGAATGTAGAAGGCGGTGGCCGCTCCCGCCACCAGGTACCTCCCCAGGTGCACCGAGCTTACGCCGATGCCGAGTCTCGACGCCACCATGGCGGCGCGGGCATCGGCCTGTTCCCGAAGGACGGCCTCGTGAAGGTGGTTCATCGCTTTCGAATCGGCGAGGGAGGATGGGGCGGCGTTGACGAGATCCGGGCTCTCAGTCCGGGACGCGTCATGCGCGAGGAACGGCGCCGGCCGGGATTGGACCCCAGGCTGTGGATCGAACTTGTAGGCCGAGAGTATCTCCTTTCGGACATTCGTCTCCTGGACGACGGCGTCTGGATTGCCGTCCTGACCAGCCGCAAATGCCGCAGTCGAGGCGAACAGAAGGATGAGTGCCACAAGCTTCATTGCCGTCCTGATCGACACTATAGCGCCTTTTCCGGCCCGCGAAACCCAAATCCGCATTTTGCGCTCCCGGGACTCCGCGATGGCCGATCACGCCCTAGTGGCTATGTACCAAAGAAATATCGCCTGCGTGCCATGAAACGTTGACGGTAAATATCCCGTTTAACTTTCCAACGCCTGAGGCACCCGATAAGCACACGACACCGGCCGCTCAGGACGCCGGAGCGAGCGGGATGTCATCCGACCGCCACAGGCTCTCGAACACGTACGACCCCGCCGCATTTCTGGCTTGATCGTGCTCACCAATCACAGGCTCATGTGGTATCTGAAGTTCTTCTTCCATGGTCCCGGTCGCGTGCGCACGGGCGAATTCAGGTTCCCGAACTCGTCGAACCGAGTGATTGCACTGATCCGGCTCAGGTTCGGAGTGGCGACATGCGGGTCGCGCGCATCCGCAGCGAAGGTCCTGCTGGTGGACGCATTCGGGCCTATCAACTTCGTTGACTACCTCGCGGCGCCATCCGCCGGTTGACGCATGTACCTGGTCGACACACACCAGCACCTCTGGGATCTGGATCGTTTTCCCTATTCGTGGTGTGCCGGGATCCCGGCTCTTAATCGAAGCTTCAGCCTCGCGGACTACTCTGCGGCATCGGCCGGCCTGCAGATAGCGAAGACCGTCTTCATGGAATGCGATGTCGACGAGCCGAACGCCCTGGCGGAGGCCCGGATGATCCAGAACCTCGCGCAGAGGCATCCGTCGATCTCGGGAATTGTCGCGAGCGGGCGCCCTGAGCATGGGGGATTCCGCGGCCATCTGGAGAAGCTGGCCGAGCTTGCAAGCGTGAGGGGGGTTCGACGTGTCCTCCATACGCAGCCCGACCGGCTGTCGCAGGAGCCGCTGTTCGCCGAGAATCTCCGGCTCCTGCCCCAATTCGGGCTCAGCTTTGACTTGTGCGTCCTTGCCCGGCAGCTCCCGCAGGCCATCGACCTTGTCCGGCGGTGCCCGGAGGTGAGCTTCATTCTCGACCACTGCGGAGTCCCCGACGTGAGGGGGCGCGCCCTCGACCCGTGGCGCGCCCATATCTCCGACCTGGCAGCGCTGCCCAATGTCACGTGCAAGATAAGCGGACTCGTTGCCTACGCGGATCCCGTGAACTGGTCGGCCGGCGACCTGCGGCCCTGGATCGAGCATGTGCTCGCGCAATTCGGATGGGAGCGCGTCGTTTGGGGCGGCGACTGGCCGGTGTGCACGCTTGCATCGACGCTTGCGCGGTGGACCGAGGCGACCCGCGAGCTCACGCGGGGCGCCGGCGAATCCAAGCTGGAGAAATTATTTCATGTCAACGCCGAGAGGATATACAGGATATAGTCTCGCGGACTCGCGGATGCTGCCGAACGCGCGCCAACCTCGAATGGGCTGTCACCAGCCTGACGGGCCCGGGGAAGTCCCTGCGCCTTCAACTTGGACCAAATATGGCACCGAGATTTGAACCGGTTGTTCTTGCGTTGGCATGTGCCGGGATAGTCGCGGGCTATTTTTGGATCAGCTATCCGGCGATTCCGCAGTACGGGCTCCTGGAGCCAAGCCAGCAGCATTTCAACCAGCTCGTGGCCGGCTTCAGGTCCGGCCAGCTTTCGCTCAAGCAGGCGCCGCCCGTCGAGTTGACGAAACTGGCCGACCCCTATGACCCAAACCAAAACGCCCCGTACCGCCTTCATGACGCGAGCTATTACGGCGGGAAATATTACCTCTACTATGGCATCACGCCCGCCCTAATCCTCTTTTGGCCCTATGTCGCCGTGACCGGGACGTATCTCCCCCAGAAATATGCCGTGACGACCTTTTGCTCGGTTGGTTTCTTGATCGGGGCCCTCCTGGTCTGGCAGATTAGGCGACGGTGCTTCCAGAAGCCCGGCACGGGTGTCGTTCTGGCCATGGTGGTGGCTGTCGGCACCGTCAACGGCGCCGCCTTCCTCGTCCGCCGTCCCGAGATGTACGAGGTCTCAATCTCGTGCGCTTATGCGATGGTCATGGCGGCATTGGCGTCGCTGTGGTGCGCCCTCGACGGGCGGCGCCCCGTGGTTTGGACAGCCCTATCAAGTCTTTTCTTCGGCCTGGCGGTGGGGGCGCGGCCCACCTTTCTCTTCGGCACGGTTTCCCTGTTGATCCCCGTGGCCTTTCTTCTCAAGGCCCCGGAAGGCGTCCATGATCGGAAAAATTACAGGCGGAAGCTGGGCATGGCCGCCTTCGCTCCACTCCTGTCAGTCGGGATCGGCCTCGCCATTTATAACTACCTGCGATTCGGGAACCCGCTGGAGTTTGGCATAAAGTACACTTTGATGGGCGAGAAATTCACAAGGTTCTTTGCCTTCGACTGGCAGATCATCTGGCTCATTGTGCGCCTCTATTTTCTCCTGCCGACCAGGCTGATGGAGTATTTCCCCTTTGTTCGTGGCGTCGACGTATCCGCCGTCGCCAGCCATGGCACCTTTGCGGAAAATCCTTTCGGGGTTCTAACCAATATGCCATTTCTATTGCTGGCATGCGCAGCCCCCCTTGCGTGGCTGCCCCTTATGTCAGGGAGCGCACGGCGACTCCGGCTTTTCGCCTGCGCCGTTGCCTGGGTTTTTCTAGGCAGTGTGGGTGTGCTTCTGGTATTTGCCGTCGGGACCGGAATCCGCTACGAAGTGGATTTTATCCCCTATCTCGCGATTCTGGCCGTCCTGGATGTTTTTGGGATCGAGGACTTTTTCTCGACCCGCCCGAATGGGCGCGGCCTTGCGCGGCTTGGCTGGGCGGGTGCCCTGGCTGTTTCAATCGCCTTCAATTTTTTCGCCAGCTGCCAGCATCATGGCGTTCTCAAGAGGGACGCCCCCGGCGAGTTCCAGGCACTCTCCCGGTTCTTCAACTACCCAATATACACGTACAACCGCTTCCTGGCTTCGGTGCGCGCCAGTCCGAGACCGACTGAGGCGCCAACCGACGCTTCATCTTCCCATGAACGCGGACCCCTCCTGGTGAGGATAAGACTGCCGCCTGGGATCGTCGGACTCAGGGAGCCGCTCCTGGCCATTGGAAGCGGCCCCGGGGGCTCGGTCGTCGCCTTCATTAGGACCGTGAGCAGGGACCAGATCGCAGTCGGCTTCGAGCTTCCCGGCCCCAGCCTGTACGAATGCAGGCCGATCAGCGTGAAACAGCAAGATACGGTTGATGTCGCCATATTTGAACCCAACTTGCTCCCGGATCTGGGCGATCCGGAATGGAAGGGAGTTCCCTACCTGAAGCAGCTGTCCGACCTGGGCCTCTACGCCATCACCGTCAACGGGGCGATGGCTCTGGAGGGCAATTCGGCGGTTGACGGGCCCATTGACCGCAATGCGCCTTTGTCGATCGGCGTCAATCCGCTCAAGGATTCGATCGTTGGCGCCCGCTTCACGGGCCAAATCATGGGAATCTCCCGGCTGGATGTGAGCCACGCACTGCTGGCGCAGTGAGCCCTGGGCTCACATCACTTGGCGTTGACGCCGAGATAATTTCCGTAGCCCACGGTCAGGGTCGACAGGATGAGGATGGCGATTCCGGTTCCGATCAGAAGATGCGTGCGGCGGCTCGCGCCCTTCCACTCGTGCAGGATCCATCCCCACATCGTGCTGAAGATGATGATGCTCGCCATGTGAAGCGTCCACGAGGAGAAGCGGTAGTTGCCCATCTGCGTCTCCCCCATGGTATAAAAGAAGAACTGCATGTACCAGGTCGTGCCGGCCAGGACGCAGAAGAACAGATTGAGCGCCACGGGAATCCGCAGGTCGGGCGTTGCCTCGGTTTGGGGCTTTGACGCCGGGCGCAGCGTGCGGCTCTTGTACTGGTAGCCCGTCCGGTTGCGGATGTTGAGCGCGACGCACCAGACGAGGTTCGTCGTGAACCCCCCCAGGAGCACGACAATCAGCTTCGGCAAGCCGGTCCACATCGGTCCTGTTCCCGCCGCAGCGGACAAGAGGCCGATCGGAGATCCCGCCTCCAGGCCGTACGCGAAGGAAGCGCTCATGATCCCGGAAAACGTGGCCACGAGCATTCCCTTGGAGAAGTTGAACTCCTTCACCGCCAACTTCTTGCTCTCATCCGACATCTCCCGCTCCTTTGAGAGCCCCGCCAGGGCTGCAATCGCGATGCCGACCAGGCAGACGCCGACGCCAAGAAGGGTGACCTTCCCGGATCCGCTGGCCGCGATCGCAGCCAGCTGGTGGTTGAATATCGGCGGGACCAGCGTGCCGAACGCGGCGCAGAAGCCCAGCGCGACCCCCATCCCGAGCGACATGCCGAGGTAGCGCATCGTCAATCCGAAGGTGAGTCCGCCGAAGCCCCACATCGCGCCGAAGAACCAGGCGTAAAAGAGCGTGCGCCCGGAAGTCCGTCCGAGCACACCCATCAGGTCGTTCGTCAGCGCCAGGCCGAGCACCCACGGCGCGATGATCCAGCTGAAGAATCCGCCGACCAGCCAGTAGGTCTCCCACGCCCAGTTCCTGACGCGGCGGTAGGGCACGTAGAAACTGCCGGCGGCCAGGCCGCCGAGCCAGTGGAAGCAGACTCCGAGGAAGGGATTGGGGATCATTTTTCGGGGTTGGAAAAGGTGCGGCTGCCGGAAAGCGGGGCTGCCGAGCCGTGGACGGGGTCAGTCTCGGTGACGGCGCCAATGGTTCGGCGCCTGGCCGTAGTGCTTCTTGAATGCGGCCGAGAGGTGATAGGGCGACGCAAAGCCGAGCCTGTCGGCGATCGTCTGGAGGCTGTCGGATGAGTTTCCGATCAGCCGGCGTGCCTTCTCGAGGCGCATCTGCCGCACGTACTGGTACGGCGCCAGCCCGGTGTGGCGCTTGAATTCCCGCCGGAAATAGGAGTAGGCGACCCCGAGCTCACGAGCCAGGCCGGGAATCGCCGGCGGCTGGTCCACCGCCTCCGAGAGCAGGCGCTCGGCCTTCGCAACGAAGGCCGCGATGGCGCGGGGCGCCGCGCGCAGGCGCGGCGCCTCGACGACCAATGCCAGGACGTGCAGGCCCAGGGCCGCCGCCTCCGGGTCAAAGCCCGTGGTCGCGCCGCAGAGTCGCGCCTGGATCCTGTCCATGAGCGCCTCCAGCTCGAGGGCCCGCTCCATCGGAACCACGGCGCGCGCCGGGCTGAGAGCCCCCTTCTTGCAGAGGATCTCGACGGTCCTTCCCTGAAGCTCGACCCATTGCTCGGTCCAGCCGGCCTCGGGATCCGGCGCATACCGGTGCCAGACCCCCGGCAGCACGACAAGCGCCGTCCCTGCGCCGACACGGACAAGCCCCGTCGCCCGTGACTCAAACAGGCCCCGTCCCTCCGCGATGAACACGATCTGGCAGGCCCCGAGCACGCGTCCGGTTTCCCAGTTGAAATGGTGATCGGGCGGATGGCCCGCAGGCGGGTAGGGCGAACCGGCCGGACAGCCCTGGCGACCGCCGGCCGTGACGGCGAGTCCCCAGGCCTCGGATTCGGGCGTGTTCAGGAGGTAGCGGCGATAATCGGGGCGCGCTCGCATGCAGGGTCAATTTATGAATGATAAAGGTCAATCCGGGCATTCCAAGTCAAGTTTCAATGGGCTACCGTGACCCTCCGCCATCCCCAAGGCACTTTCCCGGGAGTGTCAGAAACTGCATCAAGCGCTTTTTTCCGGGCCCCCAAACCACCTCCATGACCCCCTCCCTATACCCTGCCGCCCGCGAGGCCTACGCAGCAGCGGGCTCCGATGCCGAAGCCGCGCTGGCCACCCTGGCCGTGACGCCGATTTCCATCCAGTGCTGGCAGGGCGACGACGTCGGCGGCTTCGAGCGGCCGGGAGCGACGCTTGAGGGCGGCGGAATCCAGGTGACCGGCAGCTATCCCGGCAAGGCCCGCACGATCGGCGAGCTCCGAAGCGACCTCGATTTCGCATTCGGGCTCATCCCCGGCCGCCAGCGCGTCAACCTGCACGCGATCTATGGGGACTTCGGAGGCAGGACGATCGAGCGGAACGCGATCGGCCCCGAGCATTTCTCGAGCTGGATCGAATGGGCGAAATCAAGGCGCGTCGCGCTGGATTTCAACCCGACCTTCTTTTCCCACCCGCTCGCCGCGGATGGGTTCACGCTGTCGCACCGCGACCCCTCGGTGCGAAAGTTCTGGATCGAGCACGCCATCGCCTGCCGGCACATCGGCGCCGCGATGGGCCGCGCGATCGGCAAGCCCGCGGTGACCAACCTTTGGATTCCCGACGGCCTCAAGGACCTCCCGGCCGACCGCAAGGCGCCGCGCGAGCGCCTGATGGAGGCCCTCGACACAGTGTTCAAGGAGCCGATCGACCCGCTCCTTCAGCTTGATGCCATCGAGAGCAAGCTGTTCGGGATCGGGTCCGAGAGCTATGTCGTCGGCTCGCACGAGTTCTACCTGGGCTATGCCGTCAGCCGGCAGAAGATGATCTGCCTCGACATGGGGCATTTCCATCCCTCCGAGTCCGTGGCCGACAAGATCAGCTCCGTCCTTCAGTTCGTTCCCGGCCTCCTGCTCCACCTGAGCCGCGGCGTCCGGTGGGACAGCGACCATGTCGTGCTGTTCGACGATCCGACCCGCGCCATATTCGAGGAGGTGGTGCGCGGCGGCTTCCTTCCCCGCACGCACATCGGTCTCGATTATTTTGACGGCAGCATCAACCGCGTGGCGTCATGGGTCATCGGGGCGCGCAATGCCCTGAAATGCCTGCTGGCGGCGCTGCTCGAGCCCTCCGCCCGGCTGAGGCAATCCGAGGATTCCGGGGACTACACGGCGCGCCTCGCGCAGATTGAGGAGAACAAGACGCTTCCGTTCGGGGCGGTCTGGGACGAGCACTGCCGGCGGCAGAACGCGCCGGCCGACCGTGCCTGGATTTCCGAGGTTCAAATCCACGAGCGCGACGTGCTAAGCTCCCGCCGCTGAGGCACGCATGAAAAAATCCTACCGGCATGTGAATTACGCCTGGGACGACGCCAAGGCTGCGTCCCTCGATCCCGTGGGCCGCCTTGTCTACCGCTCCAATCTCCTCGGGAGCGACCAGAGGATCACGAACACGGGCGGCGGGAACACGTCCTCGAAGCTCCAGGAAAACGATCCGCTGAGCGATCGGAGGCTGGAGGTGCTTTGGGTGAAGGGCTCGGGCGGCGACCTCCGCACCAGCACGAGGGAGGGCTTCTCGTCCCTCTACCAGGAGAAGCTTGTCGGGCTGAAGCGCACCTACGCGGCACACCCCGAGAGGGGCCTCAAGTCGCCGGCCGAGGACGACATGGTGGGGATGTACGCCCATGCGACCTTCAACCTCAACCCGAGGGCGCCCTCGATCGACACGCCGCTGCATTCCTTCCTGCCGGGCCGCCATGTCGACCACATGCATCCGAACGCGATCATAGCGATCGCCGCATCCGCCCACTGCGAACGCCTGACCCAGGAGATCTTCGGGGGCGAGATGGCCTACGTGCCCTGGATGCGGCCGGGCTTCGAGCTCGGCCTGGCGATGCAGGAAATCGTGATAAAGAGCCCGAACGTCAGGGCCATCATGATGGGCCAGCACGGCTTCATCTCCTGGGCCGACAACGACCTGGAATGCTACGAGGCGACGCTGGACTTCATCGAGAGGGCCGCCGCCTGCATCGATTCGCGCTACGAGGCAAAGGGCGGCGACGCCGCCGCCTTTGGCGGTGCGAAGCACGCGTCGCTGGACGGGGACGGGCGGCGCGCCGTCCTTTCGGCGATCCTCCCCTGGCTGCGGGGCCGGATTTCCGGGGAGAGGCGCTTCATCGGGACGGTTCACGACGACGCCAGCGTCCTTAGATTTGTGAACTCCCGGGACGCGGCGCGCCTTTCCGCGCTCGGAACGTCCTGCCCCGACCACTTCCTGAGGACGAAGATCAAGCCGCTCCTCGTCGACTGGGACCCGCAGGAAGGGGACATCGCTGCCCTGAAGTCGAAGCTGGAGTCGGGCCTCGAGGGATACCGGAGGGACTACGAGGCCTATTACAAGAAGTGCCGGCATCCCAATTCGCCCGCGATGCGCGACCCGATCCCGACGGTCGTTCTCATTCCGGGCGTGGGGCTCGTCGCCTGGGGAAAGGACAAGTCCGAATCGCGCGTGACCGCCGAGTTCTACACCTGCGCCATCGAGGTCATGCGCGGGGCGGAGGCGATCGACCGCTACGTCGCGCTTCCGCAGCAGGAGGCCTTTGACATCGAGTACTGGCTTCTCGAGGAGGCAAAGCTGAGGCGCATGCCGCCGGAGAAGGAGCTTGCGAGGCAGGTGATCATCGTGGTTGGCGCCGGATCCGGAATCGGCCGCGAGACGGCCCTCCGCCTTGCGAGGGAGGGCGCGCAGATCGTGTGCGTCGATGTCAACGAAGGCGCGGCCCAGGCGACCGCGGGGGAGATCACCGGGAAGAACGGGGTCGGGATCGGCGTCGCCGGGACGGGCCTCTCGGCCTGCGGCCCCGCGATCGGGCTCGCCTCAAACATCACCGACCGAGCCAGCATCCGCAGGATGCTTGACCAGGTCGCGATCGCCTACGGCGGCTTTGACTCGATCTGCATCACCGCCGGCGTCTTTTCGCCGAGCGACGCGACCGGGCGCATCCCCGACGACAAATGGGCCCATACGTTTGAAATAAACGTCACCGGCAGCTACCTGGTCGCCGATGAGGCCGCGAGGACGTGGAGGGAGCAGGGACTCCGCGGAAACCTCGTCCTGACGACCTCGGCCAATGCGGTAGTCGCGAAGAAGGGCTCGCTTGCCTACGACGCGTCTAAGGCCGCGGTGAGCCACCTGGTGCGCGAGCTGGCCGTTGAACTCGCGCCCCTGGTGCGGGTGAACGGTGTCGCGCCGGCCACGGTCGTGCAGGGCAGCGCGATGTTCCCGCGGGAGCGCATCGTGGGCTCGCTGGCGAAATACGGCATCCCCTTTGCCGACGGAGAGTCGACCGAGTCGCTCGTGGCCAAGCTCGCCCGGTTCTACGCGGACCGGACGCTCATCAAGGCGCCGATCATGCCCGCCGACCAGGCCGAGGCGTATTTTCTGCTCGTGGGCCAGCGGCTCTCCAAGACGACCGGCCAGGTCATCGCGGTGGATGGCGGGCTGACCGAGGCGTTCCTCCGCTGAGATGAAGCCGGTGCACTGCGCCGCCGTCGACCTGGGGGCATCCAGCGGGCGCGTCATCGTCGGAAAGTGGGCCGGTCGTGGGCTGGCGCTCACGGAGGTGCACCGGTTTCCGAACCAGTTTCGCCCGCTTGCCGGGCACGAGTACTGGGACCTCCCGTATATCTGGAGCGAGGTGCGGGCCGGCCTGGCCAAGGCGAGGAGGGAATTTCCCGGGCTCGCATCGATCGGCGTCGATTCCTGGGCCGTCGACCACGTGCTGGTCGGACGGAACGGCCGGCCCGTGTTTCCGGTCCACGCCTATCGCGACACCCGCACCACCTCACCCTCGGAAAGGCTCGGCCGGAGCGGAATCGACCGGGTGTACGCGCTCACCGGGATCCCGAATTATCCCTACAACACAAGCCTGCAGCTCCAGGAGACGCTGCGCGCGTGCCCACGGATGGCGGACGTGGCCGCGCGCTGCCTCTTCATCTCGGACTACCTTAACTTCCTTCTCTCCGGGCGGATGGTGAACGAATTGTCGATCTGCAGCCATTCCCAGCTCATCGACGTCAGGGGACGGGGTTGGTCGCAAGGAGCGCTGGAGTTTTTCGGCATTCCGCCGCGGCTGTTCGGCAGACCCGCGCTCTCGCCGCAACGGCTCGGGCCGGTTGCCGGCATCCCCGAGTTGAAGGGCGTCGTCTCGCTGCTGGTTCCCGGCCATGACACCGCCTGCGCGTTCGCGGCGATGCCGGCGGCGGAGGACGGCTCGGACCTGTACCTGAGCTCCGGCACCTGGTCGCTCCTTGGTCTCGAGAGCGAAAGACCCCTGCTGGGCGCCGATGCCCTCGCCAACCGGATCTCAAATGAGCGGATGGGCGACGGACGGTACCGGCCCCTCAAGAGCTGCCTGGGCCTCTGGCTCCTGGAACGGACGCTGCCCGCATTCAGCTCGCGGCCGAGGACGGCCTCCGCATGGCGCCGCCTGATCTCGGACGCGGCCAGGGGGCCCGCGCCAGACACGCTCCTCGACGTCGCCGATTCGGCGCTTTTCAATCCGCCCTCCATGCGCGCGGCCATCGACGCCCAGCTTGGGAGGCGGGGCGCCCGGGCGCCGCGGCACCTCACCGGCTACGTCAGGCTCATCTGCGACTCGCTGGGCCGGGGCCACGGCAATGCGGTGCGGGCCTTCGAGCGCCTCGCCGGCCGCGCCTTCAGGCGCGTCCTGATCGTCGGCGGCGGATCCCAGAACCGGCTCCTTTGCCAGGCCACGGCGGAGGCAGCCGGCCTGCCGGTCGCGTCGTTTTCGCTCGAGGGATCCGCCGTGGGCAACATCGCGGCCCAGCTTATCGCACTCGGGGAGGTGCCCGACATGGACACATTTCGGGCCATGCTCTCGCGGCGGCTCAAGTCCGTCGACTTCTGGCCTCGATAGGATGCGACTCGTCGCCGATGACCTCACCGGGGCGCTCGATGCGACCGCGCAGTTTGTGGGCCGGGGGCGGCCGATTCCGGTCTTCCTCGACGGATGCCTGCCGGCGGCGTTGCCAGCGGACTTCGCGATTGACGCCGGCACGAGGGAGAAGGGCGCCGCTTCCGCCGCGGCCACCGCCGCGCGCCACGCGCCTCACTTAGCCCCGAGGGCAGGCGCAATCGCCTTCAAGAAGATGGACAGCCTCCTTCGCGGACATTGCGGCCTCGAGCTTGTGGCCACCCTTGGGGCCGTGAAGGTCGCCCACTGCGTGGTTGCGCCTGCATTTCCGTTCCACGGGCGCGCGACCCGCGGAGGGCTGCAGTTCGAGTCGCGCGGGGGCTCGTGGCACCGGGTCGGGGAGGACCTGAGGGCGACGCTGGAATCGCGGGGAATTGAAGTGCGCCTGGCGAGAGCGGGAGACCCGGTGCCCGCGGGCACCAGCCTGTGGGACGCGGAATCGCACGAGGACCTCCGCATCATCGCGGACGCCGGCCGGGAGCTGCCCGAGCCGGTGCTTTGGTGCGGCAGCGGCGGCCTGGCGGCGGCGCTCGCACGCGGCGAGCCTCCCGCCGTGGCCGTCCTTGGGCGGCCGCTTCTCGGACTTTTCGGCTCGGACCACCCGGCGACGGCGGCCCAGCTGGCCGCGTGCGCCGGGAATGTCGTCAGGCTGAAGGATGGCGGCGCCGAAGGCGCAGCCCTCGTGTCGGCGCGCCTGGCGACCGCCGGCATCTGCCTGGTCGCATTCGACCTTCCGGCGGGCACGGCGCGAGCCGCGGCATCCGGGCTCATCGCGCGCGAGATCGCCCGGCTTTCGGAACGCATCCCGCCGCCGCGCAGCCTGCTGGTTTCCGGCGGGGAGACGCTGCGCGCGCTGTGCCATTCCCTGGGGGTGGACCGTCTCGACGTGGTTGGCCAGGTGATCCCCGGTGTGCCGGTCTCCGTGATCGGCGGCGGCCGCTGGGACCGCGTGCGGGTCGTGTCGAAATCGGGCGCTTTCGGCGAGGATTCCCTGCTTCGTGGGATCCTCGGCCTGGAGGACGCCCACGCCGGGACAAGGGCCGCTCAGTCGTAGCTGCCGAAGTTCGCGCGCGCCTTCGCCTCGTCGAACTCGCCCTCCCAGCGGGCCACGACCACGCTCGCCAGGCAGTTGCCGACCACGTTCACGGAGGTGCGCGCCATGTCGAGCAGCGCGTCGACCCCGAGGATCATCGCGGCGCCCTCGAGCGGGAGGCTGAACGACTGCAGCGCCGCTATCAGCACGACCAGCGACGCGCGGGGCACCGCCGCGACCCCCTTTGACGTGAGCATGAGCGTGACCATCATGGTTGCCTGCTGGGCGAGGCCAAAGTGGATGCCCGTCGTCGTCTCCGCCGCCTGGGCGACAAAGACCGACGCCACCGCGAGGTAGAGCGTCGAGCCGTCGAGGTTGAACGTGTAGCCCGCCGGCAGCACGAACCCGACGATGCCCCGAGGCACCCCGAAATGCTCCATCAGGTCGAACGCCTTCGGCAGCGCCGCCTCGCTGTTTGCGGTGGCGAACGCGATTGCGAACGGCTCTCTCGCCGCGCGGCAGAACGGCTTGAGCGGCACCCTCGCGACCCGGATGACCGTGCCGAAGACGAGGACCACGAACACCGCGAGGGCGAGGTAGAGGGTCAGCACGAGCTTCCCCAGGGCCAGCAGGGCGCCGAGACCCTGGTGGCCGACGGTGACGGCGATGGCGGCTCCGACGCCGAAGGGCGCGAGCCTCATGACGATGCCCGCGAACTTGAACATCACCTGCGTGAGACTCCCGCAGAACGCCAGCATGGGCTTCCCGGAGTCTCCCGCGGCGATGACGGCCATCGCGAAGATGACGGAGAACGCGACGACCTGCAGGACGTCGTTTCGCGCCATCGCGTCCATGATGCTCGTTGGAAAAACATGCAGGAGGGTTTCCACGAGCGTGAGCGGCCTGGCCTGCGCCGCGGCCCCAAGGGCCGCGGAGCTCCCCGCGAGCCTCACGCCCACGCCCGGCCCTATGAAGTTGACGGCGGCCAGGCCCACCGCGAGGGCTGCGGTGGTGACGACCTCGAAATAGAGAAGCGTCTTCGCGCCGATCCTTCCCACCTTCCTTATGTCCCCGGTGCCTGCGATGCCCTGCACGATGCTTCCGAACACGAGCGGCCCGATCATAAGCTTTACGAGGTGCAGGAAGACGTCGCGTACGAGCTCGAGCCACCTGTTCCAGGCCGCCTGGCCGGCCTCGGGCATGCGGTTCAGCCACCAGCCAAGCAGGCAGCCCAGGACAAGCCCCAGCAGGATCTGCCGGGTCAGCGTGAGTTTCCAGGGTTTCATGGGCGATCCAGGGGCGGCCGGACTGGCGGAAACCATTGTCCATTCTTTCAGCGGCCCGCGCGGACGCCAAGCCCGAAGACCCGGCCGCCGGCCAAAATGGATCGACTCCCCGCCCGGCACGGGCAATTTTCGTGGGAGTGACCCCTGCCGTTTTCAGGTACGCCCTCGCGATGACAAGCATGGCCCTTTCCCTCGGGGCTGAACCAGCCAACCTAAGGCTGTGGCCCGGCGCGGCGCCCGGCGACACGGGCACCCTCGGCGAGGAGTACGACATGACCAAGCCGTCCAACGACCTGGTCGCGGGCAAACGGGTCATCCGGATCGGCAATGTCTCGACGCCGACGATCACCGTATACCGGCCGCCCGCGGACAAGGAGACGGGCACCGCGATCCTGGTGTGCCCCGGCGGCGGCTACAACATCCTCGCGCTGGACCTCGAGGGCACGGAGGTCTGCGACTGGCTGAACTCGATCGGCGTGACTGCCGTGCTGCTGAAATACCGCGTCCCGAAGCGCGACGGGCAGGCTCCCTACGTCGCGCCGCTGCAGGACGCGCAGCGGGCCCTCGGCCTTGTGCGGTTTCACGCGAAGGACCTGGGGATCGATCCCGCGCGCATCGGCGCGCTTGGCTTTTCCGCGGGCGGCCACCTCGTCGCGACGCTCAGCGCCGCCTCGGGCGGCCGATCCTATCCGCGCCTGGACGACGCCGACGAGGCGAACTGCTATCCCGACTTTCAGCTCCTTATCTATCCTGCCGGGCTAGAGAGGGAAGGCGCGAGTTATGGGATCGCCCCCGAGGTCGGCGTGAACCACGACCCCCCGCCGACGTTCATCGTGATGGCGCAGGACGACCCGATTCGCGTTGAGAACGCGCTCGTCTACGCGGTGGCGCTCCAGCAGGCGAAGGTGCCGATGGAGCTGCACGTGTATCCCACCGGCGGCCATGGCTTCGGGTTGCGGCCGACGAAGGATTTCGTGACCACCTGGCCGCAGCGCGCCGCCGACTGGATGCGGAGCCGCGGGCTTCTCGAGCGGAGGTGAGCCCTCCCGTCGTTGGCATGACCCGGATCGACCCATGAAACGCCGCCGCGCCGCAAATCCATGAAAAAAATCCTGATCCTTCCGCTCCTTTGGATGGGAATCACGTGCGCCCGGTCGGAGGAGGACGCCCCGCCGGTGCGCCTGGCCATCGTCGGCCTGGTCCACGACCATGTCGGGGGGATGCTCCCCGAACTGGCCAAGCGCCGCGATGTCCGGCTGGTGGGAATCGTCGAGCCGGACCAGGAGGTGGTGGCCTACTACGCCGACCATTTCCACCTCGACCCGTCGCTGTTCTTCCCGAGCATCGAGGCCCTCGTCGCGAAGAACAAGGTGGACGCCGTCGCCACGTTCACGTCGACGTTTGACCACCGGCGGGTCGTCGAAGCGTGCGCTCCCCTCGGCATCGATGTCATGATGGAAAAGCCGCTCGCGGTGAACATGGAGCACGCGCGGGCGATCTCCGCCGCCGCCAGCAAGGGAAAGATCCAGGTCATCGTGAACTACGAGACCACGTGGTATCCGAGCGCCCACCGTGCCTACGACATCGTCCACGGCCAGGACAACGCCATCGGCGACCTGCGCAAGATCGTGGTCTGCGACGGGCATATCGGCCCGAAGGCGATCGGATGTTCCCCCTTTTTCCTCAAGTGGCTGCTGGATCCCAAGCTGAACGGCGGGGGCGCCCTCATGGACTTTGGATGTTACGGGGCCGACCTCGTCACGTGGCTCATGGAAGGCAGGCGCCCGACGGCCGTCTTCGCCGTGACCCAGAACTTCCAGCCCGAATCCTATCCGAAGGTGGACGACGAGGCGACGATCGTGCTCACCTATCCGCGGGCCCAGGCCATCATCCAGGCCTCCTGGAACTGGGCCTCCGGCCGGAAGGACATGGACATCTATGGCCAAAAGGGCTCGTTGTGGCTCCCGAACCGGGATTCCCTGTTCATGCGGATTGGCGACAGGCCCGAGGCCCGCCAGGCCGCGCCGGCGCTTGCTGATCCCAACGCGGATTCGCTCTCGTACCTCGTGGCCGTCGTGCGAGGCAGGATCCAGCCCTCGGGGCTTTCATCGCTCGACGTGAACATGGTCGTCACCGAGATCCTCGACGCGGCGAAGGAGTCGGCGCGCACGGGCAAACGCATCGACCTTGGCGGCGATCCGTCGAGGTAACGCGGAGCGGTTCAGCCCCCGGCGGCGCGAGCTTGGCTAGCTAGCCCGGGAGATCGGGTGGCGGAGCGGGCAGCACAGCCACCTCCGCTGGCGGATTGCCGCGTATCCAGTTCCAGATCCTCTTGAAGTACCTCGCAAGGGCCAGCGCGCCGATGATGATGAATTTCTTCAGCGCCAGGATGCCCACCCAGAGTCCCTTGAGCAGGCCGGCCTTCACGGCAATGCCGCCGGCGACGAGGGCGGCGATGCCGTAGGTCGCCACCTTGTCCGTGCCCTGTCTGAAATCGGCATACCGGTTTCCTTCCCTGAAATCGACCATTGAGAGCAGGGTGGGGGTGGCCTCCTCAACCTGCTTCAGCTGGGACATGACGGCGATCGTGTTCAGCACGAGCACGCCGCGGCGGCCCAGGATGCGGATGTTGTAGTTGAGGGTGTTCTGGGGTTCCGCGCCGAACTTGATCTCCTGCGCCCAGTACAGCTTGTGCGCGGCTGGGTCATAGCGCGGCGGGGCCGCCCAGCCGACGAATTCGACCGAAGGATAACCCGCTTTCTCACGGGCCTTGCTGGCAACCTTCGTGCCCTCCTTCATTTTCTGGAGCAGCTCGTCATAGTTGATCTTGCTCGCGTCATCATCCTTTACGTACCCGTCCTCGATGAAGGTCAGGACGACCGCCCAGCTTGCGGCGTGCAGCGGGTCGAAGTTCGCGGGCACGATCATCCCGAGCGTTTCCTTCTGCTTCGGGTTACCCCAGATTTTCTCAAGGACCGTCTCGGCGTCCGCGGGGTCTATGTACCTGAAGCCTTCGGGGAGAGTCACCGTTGCCAAGCCGCCCTTGAGAGAGACAGACCCGGTCTGGAGGTGAATCGAACTGGCGAGCCTGCGAGCCTCGGCGATGCGGGCGGCGCGATCAGGCGTCGGCGGGTCGGATGAAAACAGCGGGCCGCCCGCCAGGGAGGCCGCCAGCACAAGAATGAAGCGGGAGAGTTTCATGGCTCCTGGTCAGCGGACAGAGGCAAACAGGATGCCCGTGACCGCCGGCAGCAGTTTCGGCAGGATTGGCGGAATCAGCTGCGATGCGACCAAAATGCCCGCGTATCGCAGGATGGGGTGGCGGAGCACCTCGGAGTATTTTTTCGCCGCCCCTGCCGGGAGCAGCAGGAGGGGCGCGTTGCTCCCGTCGAGCGGGGGCAGCGGAATCAGGTTGAAGAGGCAAAGCAGCAGGTTGAGCGAAAGGAAAATGCTCAGCAGCTGGGCGGCCAATCCCATGATCCCGTCACCGGAGCTTACGGCTAGGCGGGACATCGAGAGCACGTAAGGGGCTCCGAACACCCCCCATTCATAACCCAGCCGGATGAGCAGGCCCGCGATCAGGGCCAGCGCCAGGTTGGTGCTGGGTCCGGCGAGCGCCATGAGCGCGGCCCGGCGGGGATGCTCCCGGGCCCATGCCAGGTTGTACGGCGCGCTGGCCCAGCCGACGATCCATCCGCCGAGGTACCACGACAGGATCGGAACGACGACCATGCCGAAGGGTTCGCGCCTGATGTGGGGCACGGGGTTCAGGGTGACCTGTCCGCCCTTCTCGGCGGTCGAATCGCCCAGGCGGTGGGCCACCCAGGCGTGCGATGCCTCATGACAGACCGTCGAGAACAGGAACGCCCCGTACCACATGGCGCCGCTCGCGAGGTCGTGTTCCATCGCGGGAGCCTAAAAACCGCGGGGAATGCAAGGCAAACCTTGCCGGGACCGGCCATTCGCATGGCGAATGGGAGGATCGCCCGCAAGTATCCTGGACGAGGAACCCCCTCGTCCTACTTGCCGCTGCCATCGATTGTGCCTAGCGTCTGGCCGGACATCGATTACACGGGACAGCCCGATAACCCGCAGCCAGGACCCCCCCATGATACATCCCAGACTTACCCTAGCATTGATCGCCGCCGCCATGGCGTTGCCGCTGAACGCCCAGCAAACCCGGAAAAGCCCGCACGAGACCGTGAGCACCGTCATCGGCGATCGAAACACCGGAAACCGCGTCACCCTCATCTATGGGCGCCCCTACACAAAGGATCCGAACTCGGGAGCGCCCCGCAAGATATGGGGGGGCCTGGTGCCCTGGGGCGAGGCCTACCGCCTGGGCGCGGACGAGGCCACGCTCCTCGTCACCCAGCAGCCCATCGTGATCCAGGGGGTCACCGTTCCCGCCGGCACGCACATGCTATACATGGTTCCCTCGGAAAGCGGGACCTCGAAGCTCGCGATCAGCACCAACGTCGGGGGATGGGGCGAACCCGTGGACGAGACCCACGATCTTGCGAGGGTGGACCTGAAGAAGGAGGCCCTCGAAAAGCCGGTCGACCAGCTCACGCTGGCGATAGAGAAGGCGCCGGAGGGCGGCGGCGCGCTCAGGATCATGTGGGAAAACACCCAGTTCACCGTCCCGTTCAGGGCGCCGGGGCCGCGCCTGGACATCCCCGCGGCCAGCCCGGCCTCCACGATCAAGCAGCGCGTGGGCGTCACCGACATCGAGGTGGTCTATTCGCGCCCCGGCATGAAGGGACGCGAGGTGTTCGGCGGCCTCGTGCCCTATGGCGAGGTCTGGCGGACCGGCGCAAACAACGCCACGCTGATCTCCTTCAGCACGCCGGTCACCTTCCAGGGCACCCGCGTCGAAGCAGGGAGCTATGAGCTCTTCACCATTCCCGGAAAGGACGAGTGGACGGTCATCCTGCAGAAGGCCGCCAAGCAGTGGGGCGCCTATGTGTACGACCAGAAAAACGACGTTGCGCGCGGAACCGTCAAGCCCGTCGACCACCCCGAGGCGGTCGAGACGTTCGCGATCAACTTCGCCGATCTTCGCGACGACTCGGCCACGCTCAACCTCGTCTGGGACCGGACACGCGTTCCGGTCAAGCTCGAGACGGACGTCGTGAGCACGCTTGTCCCGCAGATCGAGGCCGTGATGGCTAGTCCGGGCGGCAAGAAGCCGTACGTGCCGGCCGCCATGTTCTACCTGGATCACAACCTCGACCTCAAAAAGGCCCTGGGCTGGATGGACGCCGCGATTGCCGAACAGCCCGACTTCTACCCGATAATTTACCGGAAAGCCCTGATTCAAGCCAAGATGGGAGACAAGGAAGGGGCGATTGCGACCGCCAAGCAGTCGATGGACCTCGCAGCCAAGGCCACCGGGCAGGCGAAGGATGAATACATCCGCTTGAACGAGGCGGTCATCGCCGGCCTTAAGTGATCGGGACCGTCCCTCCAACCTCCCGACGCAGTCCGAGGACGGCGCCCGTCCTGCTGTTCGCGGCGGCCGGCGCCGCCCTGCTCGGCTGCTCGGTCCCCGCCGCCGAGCCTGCGCCGGCATCCGCCCCGGCGCCGGGCCAGGTCATCCTGCAGGAGCTGCGCAGCTTTCGGGAATTTGGCAGCGTTCTCTACGTCGCCGCCCATCCGGACGACGAGAACACCCAGCTCATCACCTACCTCGCCCGGGGCCGCGACTACCGGACTGCCTACCTGTCGCTCACGCGCGGCGACGGCGGCCAGAATGTGCTCGGGCCCGAGTTCGGCGACCTGCTGGGGGTGATCCGCACCCAGGAACTGCTGGCCGCCCGGCGCGTCGACGGCGGCAGGCAGTTCTTCAGCCGCGCGCGGGATTTCGGGTATTCGAAGGACTATCGCGACACGTTGACGAAGTGGGACCACCAGCAGGTTCTCTCCGACATCGTGCGCGTGATCCGCGTGTTCCGGCCCGACATCATCATCACGCGCTTCCCCCCGCAGCCCAGCAACACGCACGGTCACCACACGGCGTCGGCCGACCTTGCGGTGGAAGCCTTCAGCCTCGCCGGCGACCCCAAGGCATTTCCGGAGCAGCTTGGCGCGCTCACGCCATGGCGGCCCCTGCGGATCCTGTGGAACGGCTATGGTCCCAGTCTCGGCGGCGGCCAGCCCGCCCCTGGCGCGCTGCAGATCGGAATCGACGGCACCGATCCGGTGACGGGGGCGTCCTTCGCCGTCATCGCGGCGCGCAGCCGCTCCATGCACAGGACGCAGGGCTTCGCCAATTTCTCGGTGGCATCGGGCGGGAGCGGGCCCCGGATCGAGTCCTTCCAGGTGCTCGGCGGCGCGCCCGCCGAAAAGGACATCATGGACGGCGTCGACACCACCTGGGGCCGCGTGCGCGGCGGGGAGGAAGTCGGGCGGCTGGCCGGCGAGATCATCGGGAAGTTTGACGCGGCCGACCCCGCCGCGAGCGTCCCGGCCGTTCTGGCGTTGCGAGCCCGGCTTTCCGCGCTGGCCGCGGACCCGGTGGTCGACGAGAAGCGCCGCCTGCTCGACCGCATCCTCCAGGCGTGCCTCGGCCTCTCCGTCGAGACCGTGGTCTCCCAATCCGAGGTTGTGCCGGGCGAGGCCCTCAAGATGCGGCACACCGCGATCGTGCGCTCGGCGGTCCCTGTGCGCTGGGCGGCGGTCCGCTACCCCGGGATCGGTCGCGAGGCGGACCGCGCGATCGAGCTCCGGCCCAACGAGACCGCGGTGCGCGAGGCCACCCGGACGCTCCCGGCGGCCACGCCGCTGAGCCAACCCTACTGGCTGCGCGAGGAAGGCACGCCCGGCATGTTCCGGGTGGATGATCCGGCGCTGATCGGCCTGCCGGAAAACCCGCCGGCGGTCCCGATAGAGGACGTCTTCACGGTGGGCGGCCAGACCCTGGTCGTCGCGGACGAGGCCGTGCAGGCCACGGCCGACCCTGCGAAAGGCGAGGTGAGGAGGCGCCTAGACGTGATCCCGCCCGTTTCCCTGAGCTTTTCCGCGGCCGTGGACCTGTTTGCGCCCGGCTCGAGCCGCAAGGTGGCCGTCGAGGTCGTCTCGGCGCGGGTCGGCGCGGCCGGAACGCTTCGGCTCGAGGCTCCCGCCGGCTGGCATTCCTCGCCGGCAGCGCAGGCGTTCCGCCTCGCGGCACCGGGGGACCGCGCCCAGTTCAGCTTCACCGTGACGGCTCCCGCGTCCCCGGCGGCCGGGCCGATCAGGGCACGCGCGGACGTCGACGGCGTGAGCTACGGCAACGAGCGCATCGAGATCAACTACAGCCACATCCCGCCGCAGCTCCTGCAGCCGCCCGCGCGCCTGAAGGCGGTCAGCCTGGAACTGGCGGTCCGCGGCCACGGCGTCGGCTATCTCCCGGGCGCGGGCGACAGCGTCGCCGAAAGCCTGGAGCAGATGGGCTATGCGGTCACCCACCTCACGGGCGCCGATCTCACCGCCGAAAGGCTCAAGGGCCTTGACGCCGTGGTGATCGGCGTGCGCGCGTTCAACACGAGGACCGACCTCGTGCCCCAGCTGCCGGCGCTCTTCGCCTACGTCGAGGCGGGGGGCACCGTCGTCGAGCAGTACAACACGCCGAACACCCTCAAGACGACGCAGCTCGCGCCCTACGACCTCAAGCTTTCGCGCGACCTGCCGCACTACCGGGTGACCGACGAGAGGGCCCCGGTCACGCTCCTTGTCCCGGAGCACCCGGCGTTCAACGTCCCCAACAGGATTGTGGCGTCCGACTTCGACGGCTGGGTGCAGGAGCGCGGCCTGGATTTCGCCAGCGAATGGGACGCCGGACACTTCACTCCGCTCATCGCCTGCAACGACGCGGGTGAGGCCCCGCTAAAGGGTGGGCTCCTCGTGGCCCGTTACGGGCGCGGATATTTCGTCTATACCGGCCTCTCGTTCTTCCGGCAGCTTCCCGCGGGCGTGCCGGGCGCGTACCGGCTGTTCGCCAACCTGGTCTCGCTGGGGAAATGAAGTCGCCTCCGGACGACGAGAGCACCGGGCTGCCGGGACTTCGGACCTGGCGCCGGGTCTACCTGTTCGTTCTCATCGTCTTTGTCGCCTGGGTCGGGCTCCTGACCGTGCTGACGCGGATGTATTCGTGAACGCGCTCGATTACCTCATCCTGGTCGGCTCCATGCTGGCCATCGCCGCCTACGGCATGTGGCGCACGCGGGGAAAGAGCGACTTCAACACCTACATGAAGGGCGCCCGTGAGACGCGCTGGCTGACGATCGGCCTTTCGGTCATGGCCACGCAGGCCAGCGCGATCACCTTCCTGTCCACCCCGGGCCAGGGCTATGGGAGCGGGCTCGGGTTCGTGCAGAAATACTTCGGGGCGCCGTTCGCGCTGATCATCATCGCGGCGGTCTTCCTTCCCATCTACAGGCGGCTCAAGGTCTACACGGCCTACGAGTACCTCGGCCACCGCTTTGACTCCAAGACGCGCCTGCTCGGCGCGGGGATGTTCCTGCTCCAGCGCGGCCTCGGGGCCGGCCTCACAATCTACGCCCCCGCGATCGTCCTTTCCACCGTCATGGGCTGGCGGCTGGACGCGACGATCATCTGCAGCGGCCTGCTCGTGGTCGTCTACACCGTCACCGGCGGCTGCGAGGCCGTGAGCCTCACCCAGAAGTACCAGATCG
>Ga0302225_10000139_pt1 | contig 62806 bp, 52 predicted proteins | sample II_Palsa_E3_2_FD_193515 | JGI IMG/M metagenome (GOLD analysis project Ga0302225, IMG submission 193515) | Peat permafrost microbial communities from Stordalen Mire near Abisko, Sweden - II_Palsa_E3_2 | ecosystem: Environmental > Terrestrial > Soil > Palsa > Peat permafrost | place: Sweden...
AGCCAAAAAAGTCCCGTTTGCAACCGGTGTGAAAACCACGCCGTCCTTGGCCATGAAGATGTTGGATGTGGCCAACTCGGCGACGTTGCCGAGCATATCGCAGACGATGGCATTGTCGAAGCCGCGCGAATGCACTTCAAAAAGCGCGCGAGCGTTGGTGGGATACAAGCATCCGGCTTTAGCGTCCACCGGCATGGTGTCGATGGTGGGCCTGCGATAGGGAGACAACGTAACCGAGAAACCCTTGGGGGGACGCATGGGCGCTTCGTAAATCGAGAGGCACCAGCGTGTGGATTCCGGGTCGTGCGCTTGCACCCAGGGCCCTTCCTTCTCCGCCCAATACATCGGCCGAATGTAGAGCGCAGCGTCTTTATCGAAGCGGGTGAACCCTTCCCGCGCGAGCTTGATCCAGGTCTCTGGCGCAACGACGGGCTTGAGAAAAAGCTTCACCGCGGACTCGTTGACACGCGCGCAGTGAAGATCGAGATCGGGCGCGACACCCTCGAAATAGCGCGCGCCATCGAAGACGATAGAACAAAGCCAGGCGGCGTGCGTGCGCGGTCCCATGATCGGCACGTTCCCCTCGTGCCAGGCGCCTTCAAAGAACGTCCAGGTTTTGGACCAATCGCCGGGAGCTGCCATCGGAATCCTCTGAGCCATTATATGTATTCGCGCCTGGCAGGCGATGCAAATATGGATGGGGAACGATGCAGGCTGCAGGCGCTAGCGGTTTCGTTATTTGCGAATCGCCGCGTCTATGGCTTGTTTCAGCGCGGTCGCCAGGTGCTTGACGAATGGTTCGAGAAGCATGCCCGCGGGATAAACGGGAAGAACTACGATGTTTTGTCCCTGCAACGCGAGCCGTTCCCATTTCGCGTCGGGCTTGTCGAGCGAGCGATACTGTTTCAAGGGGCGAAAATCGGTGAGCACACCAGGAAACGGCTGGGGGACGTAATTTTGGCACGCGACGTCATTCGCCTGCCAAATCTGCCCCAGCACGCGCGGGCCGGAAACCTGCTCGGAATTCTTGCCGAACTTGGCGAGTATCATTCCCCACCAAACGGGCAAGCGGTTCTTGAGCGCGTGCACCTTCTCTCGATAGAAACTGGATTTGCCGTCAAAATCCAGGCGCATGAAATTGGCGGCGTGAAACCACAGGCGCTCGAGGTCGTAGTAGGTTCGGCCGGCCAGTGAGGAAGGTTGGATCTTGCAAGGATTCATGGTGTCAAAGAGCGCCAGCAGGGCGATTTCTTCTCCCGCACTGCGGAGCTGCTGGGCCACTTCATAGGCGATCAATCCGCCGCCGCAGTAGCCACCGACAAGGTAGGGCCCCTGGGGCTGTTGCCGCCGGATCGCTTTCGCGTACAAGGCCGCCATGTCTTCGATTTTTGTGAGCGGCGCGCAACTGCCGTCCAAGCCCTGCGACTGCAATCCATAAAACGGCTGGTCAGTTCCCAAGTTCTGGGAGAGCTCGCGATAAATTAGAACGTTGCCGCCGGCTCCATGAATGCAGAAGAAGGTGGGACGTGAACCCGCGGGCTGAATGGCAACCAATGGATTCCAGCCGGACGACGGAGCTTCGCTCCGGAGAATGCGGGCCAGTTCCTCGATGGTGGGAGCTTCGAAAAGCGTGGCCAGCGGCAGCTTGATTCCGAAGGCCTTTTCGATTTGAGCGAAAAGGTGTACGGCCAGCGCGGAATCTCCTCCGAGATCGAAGTAATTCTGATCAAGACCCACGGTCTCGACGCCGAGCAACTCTTGCCAAATGCGCGCGAGCTGCCGCGTGGTCTCATCTTCCGGGATGCTCGCCGGCACGCTCGAGCGGGTAACTGGCTCCGGCATCACATTGGTCGTGGGCGTCACTTCTGATTCCATCGGTTTTCAATCCCGTCGCGATCGGCGACACGCGCATCGGGAACGTTTTTGCCTGATAGCATAGTCGGGGCCGAATTATGCAATTCTGAGACCATGCTCCCTGTCACCTAAAATATTGAAACCAATAAGCTTGTTTCGAGCCCGGTCCGCAATTCAGTTGACTCCATCCAGTGCCAACGGAAACATTTTTCCCTGATCGACGCCGGCCGTTCAGGGGAACTTCACCTAAGCTTACTTGGATACCCGGAGGCCATGTTTTCAGAAACTCGGATGTGTGCCCGACTCGGCAGGGCCATGACTGCTACGCGGCGCGAAGCCGCGTCCGCTAGAAAAAATCGCTCCAAGTGCAGGAGCTCGATGGACCACCGGAGAGACCGATAAACATAAGAGGCCATCAGGCGGAAGGATTGCCGGGCGGCGAGCGCGAACCATGCCGACCTTCCTATGTACGGCTGACTCGAAGCCTTCCACATGGTCGAGAGCATCTTCAGGCGCTCACGATTTGTCACTCTAATTTTCACGCCCTTCGAGGCGATGAGGTCAAACGTCTTGCCTTCCTGGAAAGCGGACCACACGCCCTTGAGGAAGCATTCGGTCAGAGAAATTGAAATGGCGTGTTGCACCACGGCGTCCGGGACAAATAGCGGAAGCTCCCCTTCCAGCATCAGAATGGCCAGCACAAGAGTGTCTTCGGCTCTGCGCGCGGTCGGATCGAACACAGATCCTTCGGTGCTCACTCTGGCTCGCCGGATGGCGAACCCAGCCGTATTCAGGTAACGAATGCAGCCATCCGGCTGGAGCAGATGATCCTGGAGTGTTATCAGCCGGAGTTCTTCCATTCTGCCGACGGGTGTGCCGCAATCTCCCGTCAGACGCAGCTGAAAACAGTCATGCTCCGGCGAGCGGGCGGCAGTGGAGTTCAAGACGGCGAGGCAATCCATTTTGAATCTGCAATCGGCGTCTGCGAACAAAAGTATCGAGCCACTGGAGAGCTGCACGCCGCGATTCCGGGCGGCGGCTACTCCCGCATGGCGCTGGCGAACGAGCTGCAGCGCGAAATGACCTTTCCATCGCTGAATGGATTCGGGGGCAGCTTCTTTGCTGCCGTCGTCAACTACAATGACTTCAAAGCTTGGTGCGTTGGTTTGTTCGGCCAGCGAGGCCAGGCAGCGGTCGAGCGGGGCCCAGTCGTTGTAAGCCCCAACGATCACGCTGAATAGCGGAGCGGGGTTCGAGATGGGGTATTTCTCAATCATAAGCGCCTAGAGCATCACGGACTTGAACGAATGGCGTAACCGTATGATCTTCATTGACTGAGTCGCGCCCAGGCGAGCGCCCAGCCGAAATTTGGCTTTGCTAATCCTGCAAGCCAATGATACACACGAGGTTAGCGGCCTACAAGAGTACCGTCGTACCAATAGCGTTAGGACTGATGCCGATGCCAGCCCCCTCGAAAGTTCCAGGACGTGAAAACAGCGCAGGATGTAGTCATCCTCAACCACGGTTCGCATGAGCGGTTCGGTCGAGTGGCCGCGCCCGAATGAAACGCCCCAGCTGGCGGACAATACCATTGACGTGTGGCGCGCTTCTCTGGCATTGGATTCGGCGACGCTGCAGCGCCTGGAAGACACCCTGGCCGAAGATGAACGCGTGCGCGCGGGGCGATTCATCTTTGAACGCGATCGAAATGCATTCGTGGCCGCACGCGGAATCCTCCGCAATTTGCTGGGGCGATACTTGGATTCTGCGCTACAAAGCGTCGAATTCGTTTATGGCCCGCGCGGCAAGCCGGCGATTTCCAACCAGCGCCAATCGCGGCATCCGATTTGTTTCAATCTTTCGCACGCGCACGGGATCGCGCTGATCGGGATTGGCCGCGCACGCGAAATAGGCGTGGATGTCGAGCTGATCCGGCCGGAATTCGCAGGCGAGGAGATCGCGAAACGCTATTTCTCTCCGTCGGAAGTGGAAGAGCTCGGAAGTCTTCCCGCGGAATTGCGAGCGGAAGGATTTTTTCTCTGCTGGACGCGCAAGGAAGCCTACATCAAGGCCAAGGGCGATGGGCTGCACATCCCGCTCGAGAGTTTTGCCGTCTCGCTTACGCCCGGACTGCCCGCGAAGTTGAATAGCGCTGATCACTCCCAATGGAGCCTGCGCTCGCTCGCGCCAGAGCCGGGTTACGCCGCAGCCATCGTCGCGGAAGGGCACGACTGGCTGCTGCGGCAGTGGAGTTGGGCCCCCTGATGGCAAGCTCCCGCGTCTTGCGGTGCTTCGCCAAATCATGATTTCCGAGGTGGCTTGATTAGCGGGCCTCAGAAACGGCACTCGACGAGGTACGTGCCGGCGGAGACTCAATTGCACCAGCATGAGGTTGACCAGCTAGGCAGCGAACCAGCGCTTGTGAGGCGTAATGAGTGCCGGATACAAATTGCATCAAGGGCCCGAAGCTCCAGGCCGCCGGCGCGCCAAGAATGTGCAAGCCCGCCACGGAAGTCTCCAATCCCGATTTCAAAACCGGGTAACCGTTGAAACAGCGAATGTCTTCTTTGAGTTTCGCGGATAAGAAATCGTATTTGGAAATGTTGACTCGGTAGCCCGTTCCGAGCAACACATGGTCCACAATCCGCTCGCTTCCGTCATCCAACCGTAACTTCACTTGCTCACCGATCGTTTGAACCGAACTCACCGAACGGCCGAGCCGGATGGGCACGTCCCGAAGCCTTTCGACAAGCCAGCGAGCACCAGCGGGGCGCACGGCGCGCTTGCGCAAGCGATCTTGCAAACTGCGGGGAAGGCGCTTCACCAAGTCAGGACGGGCCAGAAGCTGGCTGATCCCGGCGGGGCCGACGTCTGTGGGAGCATAGAGAACGCGGCGAACGAATCCGCCCATCCTGTGATGCAGAGTTTTGGAGGCCCAGCCCTGCAGCCAATGAATCGTTTGCGAGCGGGAGATCACTTCGGGCTCGCCTCCTGCTTCGCGCACAAGCGCGGCAGATTCGAGCGCGCTCTGGCCACCGCCGACGATCAGGACTTTTTTCCCGGCAAACGCGCCAAGGTCGCGGTGCTCGGAAGTATGCGACGCGAGCGGCAGCGGGAGGTTAGCGAACTCCGGAGGACGCCAGGCGAATGGAGCGATGCCCGCGGCGATGATCACGCGACGAGCCCGGAGCAGTTCGCCGTCATGCAACGTGACGCAGAATCCATTTGCGTCGGATTCGATTCCGCTGACTGCACGCTCGTCGAGATCTGGTACTGCTTGCGATTGATACCATTTGCCGTACTCGACGAAGCGCTCAAGCGGCACCGGCATGTAAAACTTCGTGCCGCTCGCGTTCTGGAACGATTCCAAGCTCAGCGACCGATCCGGGCCGGCGATTTGCGTGGCGGTCCAATTGGAGCGGAGGAGCATCCCGCGAGGCATCTGGCGCTCCCAAAAAGACATGGGCTGGCCAAACACTCGCACATCCAGGCCTTTCACCGTGTGCAAGTGCGCGGCGGACGAGAGACCGTAAGGGCCGGCGCCGATAATGGCGATGTCACAAGTTGGCATTATTGTTTCTCCGCACCTAGAAGCCGCGCTTGATCGCCAAGTAAGGGATTAGTGCGATTTCCACCAGGCCGGGCATGGGATCATCGCGGCTGAAAACCGCTTCTTCGTCGAAGTTGCCAAGCGAGCGAAGATAGCTCCCGGCGCGCAATTTCCCTTGCAAGATTCCCAGCAAGCCCACCGGCAGATCGGTGACCAGACGAATCCAGCGCACTCCGGCTTTGCCTCGCGATTGCTCGATGGGCTCGTTCAACTGATCGAGGAAAAGCAAATACGGGAAGTCCACGCCGGCTCGCAGGCCGATGGTGTGATAGCCCCACGTCCGGCCGTTCACATCCAGCAAATAATATTGGCCGTCGCGCGCATCGTATTTGTATTCGAGTTCGACCAAGCCGTAGTAATCGATGGCGCGAAGGAATCGCTCGGAATATTCCTCGAGCAAGGGCAGCTCGATGCTCTCGACGTAGGTGCTGGACTTTCCGAACTCGAGGGGGTGTTGCCTCCGGCGACAGGCGACGAGTTTCGAGACCGCGCGGCCTTTTTTGAAGAATGCGCAGTAGGAATATTGATTGTTTCCGTCGCCGGGAATCAAATCCTGGATTAACAGCTCGTCAACGGGCATGAATTGCGAAGCGCGTTCGAAACAATCTTTCAGTTCCGCACGATTGTTGGCGCGCCAGGCTTTGACCGCCGTGGCATACACAAAATGTTCCTTGATGGCGGGCTTGATCGCCACCGGGAATTTCACCTCAAGATGGTCCAAGTCCTTTTCATCGCGAACGCGTTGCGTGCGAGGCGCGGGGATTCCGAGGTGTGCGGCCAGATCGTACGTGTTTCGCTTGTCCCACAGATTTTTGATCGTGTTCCAACAGGCGGTCGGAACGCGGTAAACTTTTTCGAGCTCCTCTTTGTATTCGGAGATGGCCGCTACCGTCTCGTCGCGGGTCGGATAGAGCACCCATCCCCGCAGGTCTCGCTTGCGCGCCAAATCGAGGAGAATTTCGACGGTTCTGGCCGCGTTTCCAAAGGTGGAAACCTTCTCGGCGAACGTGGCGTAACGAGAAAAACGCGCGATGGAAAGCTCGTTATCAATCAGCCCGACGGGCACTTGGTGATGCCCCAAACTGCGCACGATGCCAAGGCCCTGGAAATCGCCGCCGATCACGAGGGCGCCCACCTCATGCGCGGGAGACTGAGAGGTTGAGTTCATAGGCGATCGAAGGGGAAGCACTTCCGCAGTTATCCGCGCACTTTCTCTCGAGCGGGCCCGGCGATTTCGTAGGTCACGCGATCGCCGTCGAGAACTGCATAGGCCAGGCGGGCGCGCTCTTTTTCGGGTCCTACGATTTCCCAGCCGCTTTCGCAGGGAACCAACTGCATCTGGGCGCGCGCGCGCCACCAGCGGTCCACATCTCCGGGCAGAGTCGCCCAGATCTTTTCCCGCGCGACCATTTGCTGCAGGTAAGCCAGCAGCGATTCATAGACTTTGCGGTTGCGCGAGTTGATCAAGTAATCCGGATGCGCGATAAAGCTCATGAGCCCGTTCTTTTGCCGGATGATCTCCAGCTGCGTCTTCCACAAATCAATGGTGCGGTCGTTCAAGATATAAAACAGCGAATAATCCTGCGTGGTGGTGAGCGGCAACTCCAGGACGTTTCCGACAAAGAAAGGCATTACGGTGCAACATCCGCCGCGCTGGGGCTCGAGATGCGCAACGCTGGGCACGGACATGTCGTAAGAGAACTCGTAGGCGCCGTACCAATCAAGATTGCGGTACATCACGCCGGCGCGGAACCCGCGGGCGTTGAACTTCTTGATGTGCTCGTTAATTTTGCCGGCGCGCTGGAGGAACATCTTCTTCGCTTGGTATAAACGCCCGTCATGGCTCAGGTCGTGCACGTTGAACTCGCAACCACCGTCACGGATTTGCTGGGCGTACTCAGCGGGTACCAAATAGCGCTCTTCCGGGACCACCTGATAGGACGCTTTGATTCCGTAACGGGCGTCGAGCTGCATCAAGGTGGGGGTGAAATCACGACCCGCCGAAGTTTCCACGTCATGCGTCATGATCAAGCAATTGGGCGCGCCCTCCGGCCAAAACCAGATGAACGGGACTTTCTTTGTTCCGCTCGTTTCCATCGCCAGCCGCAGGAATTTCTCGTGAAGCGCATCCACGGTGAAGTCCACCGGCCAGATGGGGAATGGCAATTCCTTCCAATCGCGAAGGTAAACCTGCTGCAACTGGCGCCGGACCCAAACCGGCAGCCATTCGCGGAGGAAGTAATAAACCCGCCGCACTGGTTCGCTCGCGGCAAAGGACTTTCTTCCCGGCGTCATCTTCCGCTGGTAGCGTTCCATGCGCAGATTGTCGATCACTTCGGCAAATTCGAAGGGAAGCTGGATCGCCTGTCCGTTGCAGCGCACGTCTTTCGCGGCGTCGAATTGGCCGGACCCTGCGACGTTGGCTGAAACTCCCGTCCGATTTCGCCCGTAACAAACGCTGCCGCTGAACTGAAAGAAACCGGCTTCTGCGGACGCAGAATCAGAATTGGAGGCTATGCCGCTGAACAAGCCGGCGGGCAGGCGGTAGTAGTCCGAGAGAGCTCGAATCACGACTTGACCTCGTTTTGACTGCGGAGAATCAACCGAAATAAATCCAAATACCTTCGAACTGCTGTTATGGCCGTCAGTAGTCTCGCTTTCCTGCGCAAGCTGCGGACCCCGGTCCGGCAGCTTCGAATGCTTCTTATTACCATGCGGGCACTTTAATTCCTAACCGATATGGCGGTAGATGAGCCTCCCACTGATCGTGAGCAATTTCTCCGGCATGTAGGAAAATATTCTCTTGGCCGTGGTCAATTTCCAGCGATCGAAGGAAACCAGTGCGGGAGAATCGGGATATTTCCAGTAAACCAATCTTTCCGGTTGGTGCACCCAGTGGTTCTTGAAAGCAAGGAGGCCGGCGTTGTCCTCCTGCGTTCGTCCCATGTCAAATTCTTGCGCGCCTTTGGATTTCGCTGAGGCAATGGCGTTCCACAAAAGCCAGGGCGTAGCCCCGAATTTATTGAACTGCTTATCAGAACATCCGTACTTGTAATACGCCGTGTTTCTGAATTGTAAAGTGAGAATGGCAGCGATCGGAGTCTTGTCCTTATAGGCCATGCGGATCTCGAGCGCGTCGCCCTGGGCCTGAATCAGGTTTCGAAACCAGGCGTATGGAATCGGCGGCAGGTGGTGCCGGCGGCGAGTCATTATAAACAGAGTGTAGAATTCCTTCAGCAGTTCATCGGACCTGCCGCATTTCTCGGCCAGGCCTACCCGCTCGGCGCGCCGAATCCGGCGCTGCACCGAGTCTTTGTCCAGGCTGCGGAACACATAATCCAGAGTTGGACGCAGATCCATCCTATGCAGGAAGAACGCCGCCGTGGGTTGAAAGGCCATGGTGTCGCCAGATGCTTCGAAATTTCCGTGGATGGGGCGAACTTCGAGATACTTCCATTTGCGTTGTTCCATGGCAGCCTGCAAGTGGCGCAGCAACAAATTCAGTTCCTCGGCGGTATCGCAGATGGGTTCGCAATGATCTGAAAAGGGCAGCGATACAAGACGGCTTCCCGTAAGCCAGCTATCAATGTGACAGAACACCAGGGCATTCTTCAGATCTTGAAAAGGCGCTGATGTCGAGAATGCCACCGGCGTATAGCCGTAGGTGCGTTGGAGCGCCTTTAGCCACCCCGATGTGTGGAAGACCGAGGCTTTGGGGTGCCGGGCAACAAGCTCGGTCCATCGCGCGTCCTTCGTCGGATCAAACTCGTAGACGTTCACTGGCTCGCCCGAGGTCCCGGCGGCGGCGCTGTTTTGAGCGAGATGTTCCAATCCATCCAACAGGTCTTCGCCTTGCACGCTACTCGTTCGCTGGGTCGTCACGAGCATTTCCTACGCCACCGGCGAGGCCGGCTGGCTGGACAGCCGCAGTTCGCTCGATAATTTCTTGAGGGACAGGAGCTCCTCTCGTACGGGTGGTATGAGAGTTGCGAGCGCATAAGCCGCAGCGAAACTCACGGCGATAACGGCGAGCTGCGAGAATATGCGCTGGGGGCCGATTGAGTGTAAGGCAAGTTCGGCAAGAAGAACACCGGCAAGGCTGAGCGAAATCGGATACAAAAGGGCGCGTCCAAGACGCTGTAAGTTCAATTGCGTGCCGCGGAAGCAGAATTTGAGCATCCACGGGAGGATAGCTAGCAGGACTAAGGAGCCCGATAAGGCCACGCCCTTGATCCCGAACGGCAAGCCGATGGCGTAACTAGCGACAATAATGGGGCCAATAATCAGCAAGAGCCGCAGAAGCTGGTGCGATTGCCCCCGGCTGACGAATAGCCAGATGGTCGACTCCAGAAGCAACTGCGCCAAAGCCGAGATGACCAGGATTTGAAAGACAGGGGCGGCTGCCTGCCATTGATTCCCGAGCATCAGAACGATGACCGGTTGCGCGGCTACAAAAAGAAATCCGAAAATGACAGCGGCTATCCACATAATCAGATTAACGGTGCGCAGATAATAGCGCGCAAAGCGGTCGGGATCCGACTGCGTTCTGCTGAACGCAGGGATGGCCACGCTACCGGCCGGCGCACTCAGTTGCCGCACGGGCAGCATCAGCAGATTATAGGCTTTGGAATAGAGGCCCAGCGGTCCAGCCCCGAGATACCGGCCGACAAGAACGTTGTCTGCGCTGCGACTCACCGCGATCAGGAAATACGAACCTGCGACGTTGCCGCCGAAGGCGATCATTGAGCCAACGTGGGCGTCGCGACGCGGCAGGCCCGGACGCCACTTGACCATCAGCCACGAAAGCACCATCTGAGTGAAATTCAAGATCAAGGGCAGCGCAACCAGGGCCCAGTAACTCGCTCCACGCCAAGCCATCGCGATAGCAACAGGGACGGCCACGACACAACAAGCGACATCGCGAATGGCGAGCCAGGAAAAGCGCATCTGACGCTTTAGAATGGCATCGGGTTGGACTCGCAATCCGCCGATCACAAACACCAGAGACACGACCAACGTTATGTTCACGATCCGCGCGTCCCGGTAATATTTCGCTAAGACCGGCGCCAGCGCGATGGTGATCAGCATCAGGCCCAGCCCGATGGCGAGGTTGAGCCAAAACAGGGAGCTCACTTGATCGTGGGTGATTTCCTTGCGCTGGATGGTGGCTTCGGAGAGACCGAGATCCGCGAATGCCTGGCCGAGTCCCGTAATGGTGGAGACCATGGCAACGAGTCCGAAGTCCGCTGGGGTCAGGAGCCGCGCGAGCACCACCGTGGAGATGGATAAAATCAGGAACTGAGCGCCCTGCGAAGTGACATTGAGGACACCGCCGCGAACCGAGTGCCCCTTCAAGTCTGCTTGCAGATGATCGGTGCTGAGAAGCGCGTCCAGCGACTGTTGCTGCACGGTCATGAGTGATCCCGCATGTTGATGGAAGCCTTGGCCTGCTCGGCGGGCGGCAGTTGCACGGCAGAAGGCACGCGGAGCAAATTTGCGTAAGCAGCCATCGTGATCTGGCCGACTTCGTCCCAGGAATGGCGTTTCGCGGCGAAGTCGCGTATCTGCTGCCGCCGCGCGTTCAAATTCGCGAAAAGGTCGCTGGCAAAGTAGCGTTCGATGGTCCCGGCCAAATCCACCGCATCTCCGGCCTTGAAGACAAAGCCTGTTTCGCCGCCGATGATGTCGTCTTTCAGAGAACCAACGTCGGACGCAAGTATCGGGAGGCCAAAACTGTATCCCAGAAAAAGAATCCCGCTTTGATAGATGTGCCTATAAGGCAGGACGAGAGCATCGGCGGCTTTGAAGTAAAGTTCGGTCTCATTGTCGGGAATGTGGTCCGCCCTGACGATAACTCGGCCGTTTGAGATTTCATCCTGGATTTCCTTGCGAATCGCGTTCCAGTAAGCTTGCGCGGAGTTCTCCGGCCGGCCTGCAATGATCAAATTGTAGTCATGATGCTGGGCGAGAAGTTGCTGAAATGCGGCGACCAGGTACTCGAGGCCTTTGTAGGGGGCGATTCTTCCGAAGAACAAAATCGTCTTTTTCGCGTCATCAATGCCGAGGCGCTGCCTGGCTTCGCTTTGAGACAGGCGCGTGTTTGGGATGGCGTTGTTGATTCCGAACGGTATGACCGTCACGGCGGCCTCTTGCACGCCGAATTCTTCGCAGAGCTCGCGTTTCATTTTTTCGGTGTGAACGAAGAGACAGTCAGCCCGGCGGTATTGGGTCCGCAGGCTCAGCCGATTGAGGCGCGTATCTTTGGAATCCCGCCGGCCTGCGTTCACGTTGTGTACGGTAAGGACGATTGTTTTTCCGAGCAAACGGAAGAAGGGCGTGAGCACCATGCGATCGAAGATCTCGAATTTGCCATTCCATAGGATGTGGAAGATCTTCGGTTTGGCCGTAGCGGCGTAGCGCGCCAGCCGCGCGTAATACATTAAAAGCCGCATTACTTTTCTGACCAAGCTGACATCCGCGCGCTGGCTTCCTTGCAAATTGAGAAAACGCAATCGGGCCTTGCCGTGGAATTCAGGATCATCCAGGGTGTCGCTGCCAATCACGTCCAGACTCGCGCCCTTGGAAAGAAGTTCCATCGCGAGTCCGAACGTGTAGTGCTTGTCAATTCCGCCGGTAAGCAGGGCGACTTCTATTTGGGGGGCGGCCGCGGACTCCGCCGGGACAAGCGAGCTCCCCGTGCCCGCAAGGGCTACATCGCGTTCGCGGATTTGAAGGTTCTGTTTCAAGTCCAGCAGTACCGCTCTTTCAAATTCCGTCAATTGCTGCGAGAACTGTCTACTTTCGCGCTAGTGTTCTCTTACTGTCCGGGGGCCAACGATTTCTAGTGGGCGGTGGCGCGAACTGCGCCCGAATTCAGTCCGAATGGGAACACTCTACCCACTGGAAAACCCCAAAGGCGCGCGCGAAGGGCATCCCGGTGGTCGCGATCATCGCCAAGGGCATCCTCAGTTGCGACCAGGGTGTTGCTTTCGAGTTGCGCAAAAATGCCAAGGACATCCCGGTTGATTATAACGTCTGAATCGATCCAGATAACCGGGTCAAAACCCCACTCGATCATCCACATCAGGGCCTGAGGCTTTACGTTCCAACCATAGCCGCCCGTCAGGCAATCGGTCTCCAGCCGCACTTGCGGGCATCTTTTTAACCAGTTGACGAATCCGCCCCTTGCCGGCGGATAGAAGAGACTAACCGCTTCGGTGGGGGAGTGCCTGGTTAAGCTTAAGAGGAGCAGCTTTAACGCAGGCTCACATGCTTCCCGATCCTCAGCGAGACATATTGTCGATCGCATAGAAAGCTTTTACTCTCAAACCTTTGCCGCTTCTATTGAATCCCGGAAGGCGCCGGGGCGCCGAGCGCTACGAGCCTGGGCCGTTCAGCTAGACGCATGGCAACCTGTCCCAAGACTGTCCTCGCGTACAGTGGCTATCACCGAGGTCCCCGGCGCAAGATGTATCCGATAGAGAGTAGGATGACGATATTTCCAGCCCTTTCAAGGAATGGCGCCGGATGACCCGAATGCTGAAGCTCTGCTTGATGATTTCTTGCGTAGTCACGCTGTTTTGCCCGAGAGCGGGCGCGCAGACGATTAATGCCGCGAGTTGCTCGCAGTCGGACGTACAGACCGCCCTCAATAGCGTGGCCGCAGACGGCACTACGGTTGTCATCCCCGCGGGCACCTGCACCTGGAGCACGAGCGTCAACTACAACCAAGTCTTCTCCACGACCATTCAGGGGGAGAGCACCGTGACCGGCTCGTGCAGCCCCTCCAGCACAAGCTGTGTGGCTAACGACAACACCATCATCGTTGATAACCTGAATCATAACGGCAGTGACCCCGGAACCTTCGACATCACCACCGCCTCCGGAAAATCCTTCCGGCTTACAGGGCTTACTTTCAATTGGGGATCTAGCACGTCCACCTATCACGGCACGGTGCAAATTCAGGGTCAGTCGCAGGCCGTCCGCGTGGACCACAATCACTTCAACCGCATATCCGTGACGGACATGACCATCGGCGGCTGGACCTACGGCGTGGTGGACCATAACTTCTTTGACGTGCCCACCTCCGGCGGCTGGAACGGCGTCAAGGTCAACGAAGTCAGTTGGAACAATGAGACGGCCGGAAACGGCGACAATTCCTGGGCGGATACGACCACATTCGGTTCCAATCGCTTCCTGTTCGTGGAAAACAATTATTTCAACAATCCGGCCAACATCTCCACCGCGCCCGCGAATGACTGCGACCACGGCGGCAGGTACGTCTGGCGCTACAACGTGATGAGCGGCGTCGAACTGCAAACCCACCCCACGGGCCCCGGCGGAGACCGGGGACGCGGATGCCGCGCTCACGAGGTTTACAACAACCTGGTGGTGGGCGGCAGCGGCAGATTCAACTTTATGTTCCTTTCGAGTGGCACCGAACTTATGTGGGGCAACACCGCCAACAATTCTGGCAATGCGGTCTATCAGGAATTTGTGACCATTCACTCCATGCGCAAGGACAACAGCACGTACACGCAATCGCCCACGCCCAATGGCTGGGGCTACTGCGGAACTTCGTTCACCGGCACGGGCTCGAATTGGGACGAGAATATTAGCGCCCTCACCGGATATCGCTGCATGGACCAACCGGGACAAGGTGTTGGAGATTTGCTGGTGAATGGTTTCCCGAATGTTACCAACTCGGCGACCGGCTGCTCGTCATCCTCGCCTTGCGCTTGGCCGCGGGAAGCTCTCGAACCTGTCTATGAGTGGATGGACACCTGGACTTCTACGGGAGGCGGCTCGTTCTATCTGAATGACGACCCGACCGTCTTGATCCCCAACTCGGACTATTATCTCTGCACGACGCCGGGCACCGGCTCCTGCAACGGGTTCACCGGAGCAAGCGGAGTCGGCTCGGGCTTGCTTTCTGCGCGCCCTTCGACTTGCTTGCCGCTCGTGGCTTACTGGGCGACCGATACCCAGACTCTCTACCAGTGCGCGACGCCGAATACTTGGACCACGTATTACACGCCTTACACCTATCCGCACCCGCTCGATACTGCCGGCTCCGGCGATCCTCCGGCTGCTCCCTCGAATCTGAAAGCTACGATTAACTAACCTAGCCCGCGAGAGTGGCTACCGGCACGCTGGAGCGCTTTGTAGCTGCGCCTGCTTCTTCTTTGTCGACGAAGAGGCGGTGGATCAGCTCGAGCGTCAGCAGCTTGTGGATCTCATTCGTGTAATTGCGGTCGCCTTTCAGGTGGCCGTGAACCACTTCCTCCATTCGCTTTCGTTCAACGTACGGCCTGCCAAGACTGCGCGGATCAAGCAGCATTTCCCTCACGTAGCCGCCGAGCGCATCGCGGTACCAAAGCCTGAAGTGGAAGACTTTGTGCCGGCCGAGTATGAGGCGCTCAAGATGAAAAGCGGAAAGCGCGTGGTCGATTCGGGCCACGGCCTGGGGCATGCCCATGTCGTAGGCGTATTCAGCTTTGAACAGGAATTCGAGTAAGCCGCGGTGGGCTGCGGCGGAAAGGCGTCCGCGTTCTCCGGCTAGGCCGCGGTCGGTCGGAATCTGCAAGAGCTCCTTTTTTCCGTCCGCAATGAGACGGAGTGAGTCTTGGTTGCTGTCGAGTGCGCACGCGGGCGCACGGAATACCGCGCGCACCAAATCGTTGTCGAGAAATGGAGTGCGCAGGGCGAGCTGCGTCTGTTCCAGCGCGAGAATGCCGTAGTGATTCCACGGGCTCTGCTTGAATGCAGCGAAGGTAATGGGATTTCCGGTCAGGAGGCCTGCATAGGTGCCACTCGCTTGGTGGACGGAGTTGAGAACGTCTGATTGGAACAGCCCCGGCAGCGGAGCGACGGGCTTGAACGAGCGCACTCGCCGCAGGATTTCGCCGCCCAGATTTCCGGTCATGCGCACGGGCGCGATCTTGCGGGCTTTTTCGTTCAAGTAGAGATCCGGGGAGCGGCTTACGTCGGCGCAGCCGTCAGTGAGGTAAACGGTGCGCTCGGAATAGCGCGTAAATTGCGCCAGGAATTCCTGGCCCGCGGTGATTACCTGATGCGGCTGGCCACACATGGCGGCCACTTGGCGGCTGCGCGTGACGTCCTGGCAATCGCGGTACATTCCTCCGAAGGTGTAGCAGGGTAAAGAACCCGGCGCGGACTTCTGCCAGGCCATGATCATGCGGGTGTCGAGTCCACCGGTCAGTGACATGCCGATGCGCTGGGGCCCTTCGAAATAGCGCGGCAGGTTTCGCGAGAACACTTTCAGCAGTTCTTGATAGTAGGATTCCGGCTCGAGCGTTTCTTGATCTTCCCATTCCTTCGCATCGAAATAACTCTTCCTGTTTTCAAGGGAGCCGTTCCGAAAAGCCCAGGCCGAAGCCGCCGGCAGAGTGTGAATTCCTTCAAACAGCGTGCGGTTCTCCAGCACAGCGCCACACGAGATGAACTCTCCCAGAGCGCGTGTGTCAATCTGTCTCAGCTCGGGACGCACGGCCAAAATGGCTTTGGCTTCGGCGGCGAAATAAAACGCGTCGTTCGCCTCGTGATAATTGATTCGCTGTATGCCGTAGCGGTCATTGAAGAGCGTGGTGGTTCCGCGGCCGCGATCGACGAGGAGGCCGTGAAATCTGCCATTCAACCCCGCCGGGAATGAGGAGTCCTCTTCCGCCAGATGCACCAAATAGGAAGGCCCGGTGGCGCTGAAATCGTGACCGCGCTGCTCTAAACGCTGAATCGTTCCGGGCTCCGGAAATTCCTCGCCCGCGAAAATGAGCACCACGTCCCCGCGTTCGTTGCGCAGCGGCATGCCCTCGGCAAAGGAATCTTTTCGCACGACCCAGCCGGCGTAAACCCCCAGAGACTCATCTACCCAGGTGCCTACCACGTAAGAATCCTCGTGGCGCAGAGCTTCCACCATGCGGAGAAGCTCTCGCTCCGCACGTTCGCGCGGCATCCGGGTTATCAGGCCGACAATTCCTGGCATAGGTTCTGTCTTAGCGTTCGAGCAGGCACTTCCTAAGATTGCGACGGAGATTCCGGCGCTTCCTTGGGCTCCGCGCTCTCTGCTCCGGAAGGCTTTCGCTCATACCATTGCTTGCGCAATTTGCGATAAGTGGCGGCGATGGGCTCCGGAATAAGCTGCGTGAGGCCGTGGTGCAGGCCCAAGCGGAAGGCCATTTTGCCCGCTGCGGTCAGCGGAACGTAATAGCGAGGCAGCTCAATTTTCTGGAATCCGTTGTGCCGCTTGAAGTCCGCCAGGCCGTCGCGCTGCTTCTTCCCGTAAGACATATTGGCGTACCACAGGTACGGGATACTGCGCTCGGCGCAGGATTTCACCGCCTGGGCGATCAGCGCGTTCGTCGGAGCCTTATCCTGATGCCCGATCATGGAGACAATCTGCATCAGGCCCGCCTGATTGCGATTTTCGTCGAACACGAGTTTGACGAACCCGATGAGGTTGCCTTCGAAATATGCGCCGATAAAGATGCTGCGATCCATGAAGGTCGCGTTCATTTTGCGCACGGTTTCAAGGTCTTTGCCGTAATGCCAGAAGGGCTTGCCCTGGCGGACGGGAGACTCGTTGTAAATGGCGTGTATGCCCCGCACGTAGGCATCGTCAAAGGCCGCCTCGCGAACATCTACTCCTTTTTTCGCCGCTTTGCGCGCTTTGTTCCTGACCTTGAAATCGATCTGCTTGGTCATCCAATCATCGAAGGTGGTCACGCGCAGCGCGGCCATGTTGTCCAATTCCACGGGGTAATTCAGTTTCACCGGACTATCGGAGAGCCTCTGAATAAAAGTGAAAAGGTCGATTCTGTTCCGGGAGCTCCGCAGAGAGGCCAGCGCCGCTTCCGGGTCCTCCAGGAACTGATAGCCCTCTGCATCAATGAATCCGATTCGGATCAACTTCCCGTCAATCCGGAGATCTTTGCCGCAAACTTCCAAAGTTCACCTGCCTCTTTTCTGGCGGTCGATGTCCGACGCAACCAGCGTTAAATCTTCGTCGGCCATTCGACAGCTATCGGTACTTGCCCGTCAGGCCGTTCCAGCGAACCTGCAGCGGATCCAGAAATCCCTTGGCCCCCAGCAACATGCTGACCTTGGTGCCCGCCACATCGTTCCAGCGCACCGGCACTTCCAGGGTCCGGTATCCCAGGCGCTTAGCGATGAACAAAACCTCCACGTCGAAACCGAAACCGTCCAGTCGCTGGCGCCTGAAAATCTCGCGCGCAGCCGAGGTCTCAAAAAGTTTGAATCCACACTGCGTGTCGTGGAAGGGCAACCCGGTCTCCACGCGCATGAGCAGGTTGAAGACGCGGCCCATCCGTTCCCGGAAGACCGGCTGGTGGACTCCTATGAGCGAGCGGTCGAGAGCGCGCGATCCGATGGCGCACGGCGCGCTCTCGCGTTCCGCGGCGCGCCACAGAGTTTCGAGTTCCTCGATGGGGGCGGACAGGTCGGCGTCAGAAAACAGCGCCCATTCGCCTTTGGCTGCGAGCATCCCGTGGCGTACGGAATATCCCTTGCCGCGGTTTCCCGGGTTCCGCAGCACGCCTGCTCCGGCGGCCTCGGCCACTCCCGCAGTGTTATCGCGAGAGCCATCGTCCACCACTATGATCTCTGAAAATTCCCAGGAACTCGCGGCCAGATACGCCTTCACCTTTGCCAGCGTGGAGGGCAGCCGCTTCTCTTCGTTGTAGGCCGGAATAATGATGGAGATGGATCGTCGCAATAGAATCCTAGTTTGGTCCTTGCTCGGCTATTTTGCGATGAGGCCTAACCCACACAGCTGCGTCGCCCGCGTACCGGGCTCCGATCTGATGTACCAGCACAGAGTTGGCCAGCGTGGCCCCGCCAAAAGTCATGATAGCAACATCACCGTGGCCCGGGAGTCGAGCGCCGTTCTGGCATCGCAAATCGGAGTCCCAAAAATGCTGCACGTCTTCAATATCCGCGGGCGGCCGATTCCTTCTGGTTATAGCGCTTTCCACATCATCGATCGGGCTGCCCGCATTTTCGGCGAAAGCGATGTCATAGGCGCAATAGTCGGAATCGTGAAGCCAGGCCAGAATATGCTCCAATTGGTAGGTTCTTTCACGCTCGGCGAGAAGAGGATTTGCAACTTTAGTCACTACCGGCACATTGATTCCGGCGCGCACCATTATTACGACCATGGCCAATGCTGCGATGGCCCCGATGACGTATTGAGTCTTGACAAAAGAGACGGCCTTCTCAGCCTGTACCCAATCCAAAGACGTCGCGTAAACCGATACGATTATTCCAAAGAGGGCATAGACCGGAGTTCCGATTCCCCCGCCCAACGGGAGCACTGCCGCCGTCAGCATCAGGAAGAAAAGGCTCCAGCGGCGCAGACGGAATAGCTTCACCAGCACCGCCAAGAACCAGATAAAAAGCAGCGGCAGGCTTCTCAGGAAAAACACAACGCCGAGTGCCGAGGCCAAGAGACAAGCCACCAGCTTCAGCCTGGGCGAGAGGCGCGTGCTGAGAAAAACCATCAGGGCCAGGAGAAATGCCACGAGCGATGCAGCGCGATTGACCTCGTTGGTTTTGTAACTTACCAGAAACCCAAATAACTTGGTTGCGAGCGGCATGTGCGCCCGCGGAAAGATAACAACCAGGGCGGCGATAAACGTCGTGCCCGCCAGCAGGATGGCGATGGCCTGAATGTGCTGCGCCAGGCTGCGGCGCCAAAACGTGCTGAGGTAGTAACCGAAATAAAAGCCGACGAAGAGGCCTGTTGCAAACGGGTGCCAAAACGCAAGTATCACGGCGGTTAACGCGAACCACGCTTCTCGCTTCCCAAAAGTGTCCAAAGCATCGGAGCGTATCAAAGCTCCGAGCATCAGGATCACCGGAACGTAGAACATTCCGTAGATGTGAAAAAGATGAACGTAGCCCGAAAAAAACACGCCGCCGACGACGAAAGCGATCAAGGCAAACATCCGCTTTTGCGGGGCCGCGGAATAGATCAGCCACCAGGCGAGAACGAACATCGCGTATATAAGTCCCTGAACCAAAGCCTGGCGCGGCACGCTGGTGGGGAAAATCCGCGGATTCAGAAATACGAAGCCCACTCGCGTCACGACCTGCGCCAGCGGACGATAGGTGGAAGACAGGCCAAATTCGAATTGTTGCGCGAAGGTTTGCGTGTGAACCCAGGCCAGCCACGAGTAGCTTTCCCGGTGACTTGCGAATGGCACGACCATAAAAAACCAAAAGGAAAATCCCAGCACGGCGAGGATGAAATACGTGATGGTCTCAGCCCGTCCGTTCAGATCGGGCAGAGGATTAGCCTTGGGCTCGGCGATGCCAGCCCCGTCGGTTTGAATTATTGAAATCATCCCAGGGAATTCTTCCGGCGCGGCAGCGGCAGGGCGCCGCGAACGAAAGTATCTTTCTGCTTTTTGGCCGGGGCGCGCTCGACCAAAGGCTCCCGAGCCGGGGCGCTGCCCGGTGCAGCAACAGCAATCGAGCCCAACAGGAAGGTAAGGCTCATGAACGACGGCTTAAAGGCAGCCTCGGTCATGTTGTAGAAAAGTGCGATGGTCCACAGCGCCACGAAGAGCGACGCCAGGCTGGAATATGGCGTTAGCTTCTTGCAGATGGCCCGGTAACTGGAAACCAGCAAAATGATGAGAAGCGCGAGCCCGATGACGCCGAGGTTCAGATACACGTCCAGGTAGCCGTCATGCGCTTCCGTGACCGGCCCAGCCAACTTCCAAACCTGCAGCAGCCGAGGACCCAGCCAGAAGCTCTCGTAGCCCGTGCCCACAACCGGATTCGTGTTCGTGCTCAGCACGGCTTGCCAGATGTTCGTTCGGCCGGTAAGCGACGGGTCGCGACCGATTCTGCTGGCCAGCTCCCCGTTGAGGCCCAGGCCGAATGCCAGGATCAGGTAAAGGATGAACGAGGTTGGCATCATCACTTTGATCAAACCGGTATGGCGCTGGCCCCACCCGCTATGAGTCGCTACGATCACGAGACATCCAATCACCAAACAAACGCTGGAGGTCGCGCTCTTGGACATGTCCAGCAGCCACACGGTCATCGCCATAAACGCGAGGTTTACGAGCAGGATCCGCTTCGTCTGCTTGTCCTTGCGTTGGGACCACCGCGAAACGGTGTCCCAAAAAAAGAAGATTCCGCTCATTAGGCACAGGACTCCGAGAGTGTTCTTGCTGGTTGCCGCTCCCACGAACTCAGGCGCCCCGGTCCACGGATTATAGTGCTTGCCTATTTGCGCGTAATACTTGACCAGCAAGACGGAAAGCGGGACCAAGAAATAGTGGATGCGCCTGAGGAAAATCCGAATGGCCTCCGTCGGATGTGCGTCGGACAGAACCACAAGTATCATCAAATAGTTGCCGAGGTCGCGGAACCACCGTTTGGCGGCGACGAAGGTGAAATCAGACCACAAGACGCTTATCAGCGCGAACAATAGAAATAATACCAGGGCGCCATTGCGCTTTAAAAAAACGTCCCATTTGAACCCTCGCGATATCAGGATTCCCATGGCCAACAGGATCAAAGCGAAATAAACGACACGATCCAGGGGGTTTCCCGTTTCCAGGGCTTGCTCCGCCTCAAAGCTCTGTGCTCCCAGCCATTGCGAGGGCAGCCGCGATCCCATGATGAACATCCACATCACCGGTACCCACAGGGCCGGCGAGGTGCTAGGTTCCTTAGCGGGATCAAAGCGCAGGAGCGCCAGCAGAAGGACGAGCCACAAAGCCAGCGCTAATGTAGGTGGCATTAGCTCAATCCGCTCGCGGCCGGTTCGATCTCGTCCTGGCTAACCTTGTTTTCAACGTTTTCGTCCACCGGCACGTCCGCGTAGCCCGCCGAACTCTGCGAATTGGCCGCGCCTGGCTTTCGCGCCGCATGGATTCGCAATCGTAGAGCGGGAAGATTTTCACCGCGATCAACCGAGACAGTGGCGCGCACGCCGCCGGGCTGAGTGGAATCCATCTCGAACTTCGCCGAGCGGCGCTTTCGAAACCACGAGGTCGCCTGCCCTGCGGTAGCAAACCACGCACCACGGCTCTGCAAATCCCGAATCAAATCAGCGTAGAAGCCGCCCCACAATCTTTCCGGCACCAGGCTGCGATCGTGCCAATTGATCGTGAGTACGCCTCCGAACTCCTCCGAATTATCCAAAAGCGGGCCGACGAGAGTCTTTGCTTTCTGCCCGGAAAGTCCGAGATGATTGGGGTAGAAGAGAGCGGTGTCCATCACATGCAGCGGCAATTCAAGCAAACGCGTGGCGCCGAGCGGCTTGTACACCTGCGTCGTGCCCGCGCGATATCCCACCGCGTCATTGTAACCAATGGTTGAGTCGTAGGCCGCGCCGGCGGCTTCCAAAGCTTCGGGCGATTGTTGGCCGTAGTATAGCCAGTGCATGCGTGCGCCGATTTCGGAGCTTCCTGTTATGCGGCGAATTTCTTCCAGTTCTCGGTGCCCTTTCGAACTATCGCGCCAGGCATCGATGCCATGGAGCCCGACCTCGTCTCCCGCCGCGGTGAGTTTGTGGAGCGCATCGGCGATATCTTGAGCGCCGTAGCCTGCACCGCGAATCGCCGGCGCCGGACCATGAGAGGTGCCCCCGGGCTGGTTAGCGAACGGAATCACGAAAAATGTCGAACGGACACCCTTTTCCACTTCGAGGTAGCGATCGCCGAATTCGCCCCAGATGTCTTTCGCCAGGTCCAGGTGCATAAACGGCAGCTTCAAAGCCGCCGTCCAGTTCGCCAGCAGATCTCCCAAGGAGATTTCCCCGCGCATGAGTTTCCGCACAGAACCGAGGACGGCGCGGTACAAAAACCCGAACATCGTGTGGTCCCATTTGTGGCGGCGAATCGAAGGATGGTCCACGTCGTGCGTCAGGCAGGCGATGAATCGATGACGGTCGGGAACCGGTGGAATTTCCGCCAAGGGAATTCCGCACCCGGTTATCAGGTCGCGCAGAAACGCGATGTGAGATTCGAGCGCCGGCATGGCGGCGTTCGCGGCCGGTTGCCCCTCCATCAGCAAAGAGCGAACCTCGCTGAACAAATCGTAACCGATGCGCGTGAGCATTCGGCCGTCGGACTCGTCGAGATACGCCGCGCACTCGCCGGACTCTTCGTCCGTCAGGAGGGCGTTCGCCTTCTCCTGAAACGCGATGACCTCACCGTAGATCGGGATTCGCCTCACCTGACGCGTGAGAAGGAAGGCCTGTTTCCGTTGGCGGCCGGTTGGGATCCTTTGTTCGCGGTCAAACTGAGTGTTTTTGCCGGCGTAGAAGAGGACAAGCTTTGCGGCAGAGTCGAACGGGGCGTCTCCGGCGCACAGCACAACGTCATACTGCCGGTCCCGCCGATAAAATTCCCACGGAGTTTTGAACAGCTCGAAGAACTCGCGGACGACGCCGTGTTCGGCAGGATCTGCAATGACTCCTATCATCGCGAGGCTCCTAGCTCAACGCCGCTACGGGTTCCTCGTGCGCCCGAAGCCATTCCTCAAAGACGACCAGGCTGAAAAGAACTTTATGATTGTCGTTTTGACCGGAGCGATGTTCCTCGAATATTTCCTTTACCGCCGCAGGGCGCAGGTAGTTGTAAATCAGGCTGCCTTTATCCAGCAGGATTTCTTCCATTTTGCGATTGGTGGTGCCGCGAAACCAATGATCCACCACATTCACGCCAAATCCTCTCTTTTTCCTTTTCAATATTTCCGCGGGAAGAAGCGCCTGGCAAACCTGGCGATGTACCCATTTTCCCGATCCATTCCGCACCTTCAGATTCGACGGCAACCTCTCGGCATATTCCACGATTTCCTTATCCAGAAAAGGCACGCGCACTTCAAGGCTATGCGCCATGGAGAGCTTGTCCGCGTACATGAGCAGCTCATCGGGAAGCGTCGATCGCAGCTCGACGAACTGAAAACCTCCGAGCTCGTCCGTTTCGTCCATCAGCGGACGCAGATCCTCCCAGCACTCGAGGATTTTGTCCGATGTCGCCGGAGGAAGAATTCCGTCCTGAAAAAGGCCGTCGATTTCGCCGCCGGGCAAGAGCGACAGGACGTTCTGATAGCGCCTCATGCGCTCGGGAAGATCCAGCGAGTAGATACCTCGCTTCAAAGTCTCGTTGCGCGGCAACGCCGTGATCATGGAGCCAACAGCCGCGCGCACGGACTTCGGCAGAGCTCCCCAGTACGAGCCGTAGCGCACTCCGAGATGGCGCCGATAGCCGCCGAACAATTCATCCGGCCCCTGCCCCACGAGCGCGACCTTGACGTCTTCGCGCGCCCGCTTGCACACAAAATACATGGGCACGATCGACGACGAAGCGATGGGCTCTTCGAGGCATGAAACGATGTGCGGCAGCGCGTCCTCGAAAGTCTTGCGGTCAAGCAGCACGGAAGTATGTTGCGAGCCAAAATGAGCGGCGGTGTCCGCGGCGTCCGCCAATTCGTCATCCGCGAAACTCGAACCGTATCCGACCGTGTAGGTGCGCCACGATTTCCCGTACAAATTCATCAGCGCTAGCAAAAGCCCGGAATCGACTCCTCCGCTGAGCAAAAGCCCCAAAGGCACATCGCTCAGCAGTTGCCGCTTCACCGATTGCTTGTAGAGCTCGCAGAGCTCTTCGGTCGCTTCTTTCGGCGACTTCGCCGGCGAAAATGGCGTGGGCTTATAGTTGTACCAGCGTCGCAGAGCGTAATCGCCCTTCTCAAAAACCAGCATGGTTCCCGGCGCGAGCTTTCGAACGCCGCTGAATATTGTGTAGGGCGAAGGAGTGTAGCGATAGCGCAGAAAGAGATTCAGCGAAACCGGATCGACTGCAGACTTTTCGTCCGCGGCCGCCACCACCGCGCGAATTTCCGAGCCGAAGGAGACGCGTCCGTCATCGATCTTGTAATAAATCAGCTTGATGCCGAAGGGGTCCCGGGCCACAACCAGCCGCTGCTTGCGCACGTCCCATATGGCCAGCCCAAACATCCCGTTCAGGTGGTTCAGGACCTCGTCGCCCCACTGCTTGTAGCCGTGAATGATGACTTCGGTATCGCACTTGGTTCGGAACACGTGCCCGAAGCCTTCGAGTTCGCACTTGAGCTCCGGGAAATTATAGATCTCGCCGTTGAAAATCACCCAGACGGATTCTTCCCGATCGGACATGGGCTGGTGCCCGAGCGCAAGATCGATGATGGAGAGCCGGCGAAAGCCGAAGCCGAGCGGCCCTGCAACGAAATAGCCTTCGTCATCCGGCCCGCGGTGGACGATGCTTCGCGTCATTCGCTCGAGGTCCTGGCGCAGCACCGGAGCCTGGCTCTTGAAGTTAAATTGTCCGCAAATCCCGCACATAATTTAGCTAGTTCCGCCCTCGAGATTTCTGTTCGGACTCTGGCGTGTTGCGGTAGAGCAGGAAGCAAAGACTTCGAAACAATTGCGATTGCGCCCAGCGATGCATGGGAACGTTGTCCCAGCCGAGGAGAAGCTGGCGGCTGCGGAAAGAGCCGTCGGACTTCTGCCAGCCTTCGAGCTTGATGACCCGCGCCAGGATTTCGTCGAGCGCCGGGTAGCGGCCCGCCAGCAGCACTCCCACATTGATGCACTCGGCATAGTCGTACAACTCGCGCCGATACACAGTCATGCGAGGCCGGCGCGAAAAAGGCTTGGGCAAGCCCGCTTCATCAAACAGATTTTTGACGTAGTAATCGACACCGCGCTCGATGGCCTTGGTGCAAGCGGGATTCTTTGTGATGGCCTCGATCTTGGCCAGCGCCTTCAGCACGAAGCAGGTATGAAAGTGATCGACGAAAAGCCTTTCCTCATCGGTCGAATAAGGCCACGAGCCGTCCGCATTTTGCGCCTGCAGCACGAAATTCAGATTTCGGTCGGCGACTTTTTGGTAGCGCTCGTCGGAGAATTCCTGTGCCGCGGAAGTCAGCAGAAACGCCCGGTAGGCGCTCGCATTTATCACCCCGCTCGAGTCTTCGGGCCCGGGATTGTAGAAGCAGGAGGCCGCGCTCGGCGAGGTTTCCACGTCCTGATAGTCCTTCATGGCATGGCGCACGATCGAGTGCATGATTTCCCGCCACTGCGGGTTCCCATCGATTCGATAAACCTCTTGAAAGGCCTCGTACACGTACGGAACGGTGGTAATGAGGGGTGTGTCCTGCCACATTGTTCCGCGCCGTGTTTCCCAGTTGAAGGGATAGCCCCAACAGTATTCGTCATAACCGGGAGCTCGCGTTTGCTTGAGAACTTCAAGAAAATGGACTGCTCGCTCATAGTACTGCTTACTTCCCAGAGCGCGCGAGAGGAAAGCAAAGCCCATGGCATAGTGCGCGTCGGCGATAGGGAACCTCTGCGGCTTCCAGAAGAGCCTGCGCGCCGAGGGCACAAAGGCCTCGCTGAAGATCATGGGCGAAACGGCCAGAGTTCCGAGTAGCGGCTTTTTGTAATACAAAGATTTGGCGCCGCGCGCCAGGTCGCTCGCGAAGAAGCTCTGGTGATCGTAGGAAGTCTCGCCAAATTGATCGAGCCAGTTCGTAAAACGGACTACCGCCGCTTGAACTTGCGCGATCTGCGTTTCGTTCACGATTTGAGCCTGATCAGTGAGAGTGAGCAAAGTGGCGCCTATTGCGGAAGGACTTTAAACTTATCAATCGGTTTGAAGGTCACCAGCGATTTCAAAACTACAGACAACTTGCGCATTTGTTCTTTGCGGTGGAAGGCAATGAGTTCTTTGGAAACAGGTCTCTTGACTCTTCGAAGCAAAGCCCAGCTATAGCCCAAGCCCAAGGCAAGCCCGTCCACAATGTAGGGCGGCTTGGACAAGCGGTACGTGACCCGGAAGAGTTCCCAGATCGGATGGCCGCCGAGATAGTAGTCTTTCTCCCCATAAGAAAATGACGAAGCCAGTACGCCGCGCTCGGCCGTGCCCAGGTGGCGGAAATGAAAGAACGACTTCTCGCGATAGGACCGCGTGGTCCAGCCTTTCATTCGAGCGGTGGTGACTGCGATCCAATCGATGCCCCCGGCCTTGTTTGCGAAGTACCCGCCGATATCCGCGAAGCATTGTCGCCGGAATATCTGGCACTGTCCGGAGACGTGGTTCTGCCCTTCAAAGCTATTCGTTTCCGAGCTGTAGCCGCCTTCCTCTTTGAAAATCGTTCCGGCGACTCCCAGTCGCGGATCGCCGCTGAACTTGTTCAGGAGAAATTCGAAATGGTCTTCATCCAGCCCCACATCCCCGTCCAGATTGCCGATGATTTCGTAGCGGACGTCTTTCAATCTCTCCAGGCCGGCATTGAAGGCATATACTTTCGCCGCGAAATTTCGCTCTTTGCGCACCGGAAGGTTCACGAGTTCTATCCAGTCGTGGCCCGCGGCATGCTTTTCCACCAGGCTCCCGGTCGCGTCCGTCGAGCCGTCGTTCACAATCACCCACTTCACCGGGCGCACCGTCTGCCGAATCATCGATTCGATGGTCTTCCCGATGAAGGCCGCTTCGTTTCGGGCCGGGGTGACGAGAACGTAAGGCAGCGGAGAATTTGGTTGATCCATTTTGTCCTCACTCATTCGAACGCCGGGGGCGCCGTCCGTGCGCTTCGAGCTAGGCCTGGCTTAGAATTCCGCTGACCCGGCTAAGCAGCGTTTCCCTCTCGCAATCCCAGGTGTGCTCCCGGTAAACTTTCTGCCCGGTGCGCACGATCTCAGTGACTTCGCGAGGATGGGAGAATACGTATTCGATTTGTTGCGCCAGATCCACGGCGCTTCCCGGCTCGAAGAACAGAAGAGACTCGGTGCTGAAGTAATCGCGAATTCCTTGCGTTGACGGCGCAATCACAGGTTTCCCCAGGGCCAGATACTCGAAAACCCGCGTCGGAGTGTTGATCTCCGTGAACGCGTTCCGGTGGTTGGGAATGATGCCCACATCGCACTTCTCGAGTTCGGGGACCAGTTGCTCCATTTGCTTTCGCCCCAGATAACGCACGCATTCCTGCAGGCCGCGACTCCGCGCCGACTCCATCACCTGATCTAGAAACGCGGTGGGCGTGCCGAAAATGCGGAGTTCTGCATTCGGGATGGTTTCACGCACTCGCGCCAGGGCGTCCAGAGCCACGTCCAACCCGTTCCGTTCAACCAACGAGCCGTGGTACATGATCACGAACGGCTTGTTATCAGCGTGGCTTCTCGTGCTCTCCGCCTGTGGTGCGTGGAACGGGAGGATCTGGCTGTCCGGCGCATTCATCACTACAGCAATCTTCTCTGCCGGACAACTCCGGGCGGAGAAGATACGCTTGCAGGCGATATTGACGGTTACAGCGAGGTCCGTCCGCGCGATACTCCATTTTTCGAGCCGCTTCAGCCATCGAACGCTGCTGTTCGTCTCCGAAGTCCGGAAAATCGTCATCATGAGTTCGGGCATGGGATCGTGCAAATCGAGGACCACCTTGGCCCCCAGTGCCTTGGGTACCAGCGAACTCGCCACCAGTATGTCCGGCATATTGTGCACGTAAACCAAATCGTAGCGCCGGAACAAAGAGCGCGCGGCGAAGATCGCCGAGGTCATCAGGATGAAGGCGCCATACCGGAAGGCGTATTCCAATTTTCCGCGCCGTGGATGCTTGAGTTTAATCCGAAGAACGTTGATGCCAGGCAAGGATTCGCGCCGGAGTTCGTTTGGGTGACCCAGGCAAATCAAATCTACCGTAGCCCCCTCTCCCACCAGCGCATCGACCGACCGGCGCGGCCGGGGATCAAACGGGTAGGTGGAAAAGGTGACCATAGCCACGCGCTTTCCTGCGAGGCGCTTTCCGGTAGCGCTCGTCGCAGTTTGCGCTTGCGAAGCTGGCTCCATCGTTGGGGTCATGAGAGATCTGGTCATTATTGTGAAAAGCGAAATCAACGACCTGTGTTCCTCGTCAGTCGTCAGCCGCAGCAGGAGCTTTAACTGCTTGACCTTGTCACGCCGACGGTCTGATCGCTCGATTTCTTCTGCGAATCACGTTCAATTTTCTCACGATTGGAACTCTGGATGGCCCTTAAAAGGGCCGAATCGTCAAACTTGCGGAGAAGGTCAATATTGGGCATGACGCAGTGTCCGCCGATGACCCCGGGGAAATATTTCGTTTTCGGAAAAAACGAAATCTCGTCGTAGAAGGCCACGATCTCTTCATAGGCCTGCCCCGATTGATCGCAATAGCGTTCCACTTCCTGGGCCCAAGCGATCATCAAGCCGAAGTAAGTCGTTTCCGTCAGCTTGGCGACTTCCGTGGCTTCCGGAGCGGACAAAACCCTGGTCTTAAGGCCCGCGCCCTGGAAATGCTCCGCGGCGCGCTGTCCGCTCGCTGCATCGATGGGCCCCACGAATTTTGTGTAAGCGCTGAGCTCTTCGAGCATACGCACGTGCTTTCCGCGCACCGGGCTGTGCGCCAGAGCTGCGCCCGTCCGCTCGGCTACCGCTCGAGTGGTGCCCACTGCGACGGTGCTATTGATGACCGTGAGCCTGGGCTTGAAAAGATCGATGTAGCGCGTCGTCTCGCCGATAAAATCCTTGATCTCGAACGGGAAACAGACATGCAGAACGTCCACCTTGCCCACTGGCCCGTCCGGCGGCACCAGGTCCACGCCAATTGTTTTATAGTGCTTGGAGAGGAGCTGTAGGAGGGGGCGGCCCACCTCTCCGAGTCCGACAATAACGACACTGTTTTGTTCCTTCACTGCGCGTCCTCCTTGAACGGTGCGCAAATTCCGGATAAATCGTCTTTATGAAATACTAACCGCGATTTATTGCCACGGAGCGGTCGAAAAGCCCGCTTGTTGCCAGTCCGTACTTAGAAACTCAGGACCTAGTAATAGTACTGCCATGCCTCAAGTGAGCTTCGCCCCAACTTCGCATCCGCGAAAAGTGAAATCAGGCCACGCGATTTAAAGTTGGAAAAACATCGCTAGCGAAGGGCGCCAACGGGGGCAAATTCCTGGATCTTCTGGACCACGCGCGTCTGCGCCGTGGGTTGAAGCTGCGGATACATCGGAAGCGAGAGGATTTCCACAGCCACCTTTTCAGTGACCGGGAAGTCGCCTTTTTTGAATCCAAATGCTTCATACGCCTTCTGCAAATGGAGAGGGATGGGATAGTGAATGCCGGTATCAATCTTCGCGTCCGCGAGGTGTTTCTGCAGGCCTTCGCGGTCCGCCACTCGCACGACGTAGAGGTGATGCACCGGGCGCGACCAGGATGGTTGGTGCGGGGTGACCACGCCATCTACCGACAACAGCATCTGGTTGTAGCGCGCCGCCGCTTCCCGGCGCTGACGGTTCCATTCCGCCAGGTGGCGGAGCTTTACGCTGAGCAAGCCCGCCTGTAGAGAGTCCAGCCGGCCGTTGTATCCTTCGATGTTGTGGTAATACTTTTTGGCTTGGCCGTGATCGCGCAACATTTTCATGTGACGCGCCATTTCCTCATTGTTGGTGGTAATGGCGCCGGCTTCTCCGCAAGCGCCGAGATTCTTGCCGGGATAAAAACTAAAGGCCCCGGCGTGACCCATGGAGCCAGCTTTCTTCCAGCGATTTTCTTTCTGCGAGAAATACTCGGCGCCGTGAGCCTGGCAAGCATCTTCCACCACAATCAGGTTGTAGCGCCGAGCTAGGTCCAGCAGCGGATCCATGTCCGCGCACTGCCCGTAGATGTGCACCGGCACCACGGCGGTGACCGGGGCGCGATACTTCTTGTGGTAGGGCTTTCCCGTCTCGCGATCCAGGTAGCATTCACGCTCGAGATATTCTTGCAACTTCGTGACGTCCATCGAATAGGTCTGCTCGTCAATGTCCACGAAATCGGGGCGCGCGCCCGCCTGGCTGATCGCTTCGGTGGTGGCAATGAAGGTGTGCGCCACGGTGACCACGATGTCGCCGGGCTGCACTCCTGCCGCCGTCAGGGCAAAGCGCACGGCGTCGGTGCCGCTGGCTACGCCCACGCAATACTTCGCGTCACAAAAAGTGGCGAATTCGTTTTCGAAATTTTCCACCATGGGGCCGCCAACGAAGCCGGCTGTATGCAGCACTTTCTGGAAAACGGCGGTGAGCTCCGCTTCGAGCTCTTGGTGCGGGGTAACCAGATCCAAAAACGGGATTTTTTCGGTATGGGACATTATACGATCCTCGACTCCTCGGTGATGTACCGCAAAACTTTTGCGGGATTTCCTGCAACAATTGCATTCGCGGGAACGTCTTTGGTGACCACGCTTCCGGCGCCCACGATGGCGTTCTCTCCGATGGTGACGTTCGACAGAATCGTGGAACCCGATCCGATGGAAGCGCCTTTCTTTACGATCGTCTTCTCCACTTTCCAATCCGCCTCGGTCTGTAACTGGCCTCCCTCGGCCGTAGCGCGCGGGTAGGAATCATTGATGAAAGTCACGCTGTGGCCGATGAACACGCCGTCTTCGATGCTCACGCCTTCGCATATGAAGGTGTGGCTGGAAACCTTGCAATTGCTGCCCACCGTTGCGTTTTTCTGAATCTCGACGAAGGCGCCAATCTTGGTGTCGTCCCCGATTTCACACCCGTACAGGTTGATGAACTTCGAGAGCTTCACGTTTTTGCCCAGCTTCACGTCCGGGGCGATGGCTAGATATGGATCCATGATCTGGGACTTTTCCCTTTCTGCCGCAGCTGAAGCGTGGAGGCAGACGCCTCGGCGATTCAGCCCAAGTGGCAGAGCGCTCTACAGACGGACGAGCTTGCCTTTGTGCTGCAGGGATTCGTCGGCGGCCTCGAGTACCTTCACCACTTGCAAACCCGCGGCTCCTCCGTTGAAAGGCTGTTTGTCGTTCAGGATGCAATCCACGAAGTAAGCAGCTTCAAGCTTAAGCGCTTCCACCTGCTCCACGCGCGGCGCCCACATATCGCCGGAACGGTAGCTCACCAGCAGCTGATACACTCCATCGCCGCTCATCTGCACGCCTTTGTCGTAGATCTTGATTTTCTCGTCGGCTTCGAGATCGTTCCACACCAGCATCTTGCGCTCGCCGCCGATCAGCGTTGTGCGCACCTTCACCGGCGAAAGCCAATTCACGTTGATGTGACCGATGATGTTGTTCGGGTAGTACAGCGTCATAAACGCGATGTCGGCTACGCCGTTCAGGTGCCGCTCGCCCGTGGCCACGATCGCTTCGGGCTTTTCCTTGATCAGATGATCCATGATGGCAAGATCGTGCGGAGCCAGATCCCAAAGCACGTTCACATCGTGCTGGAAAAGTCCCAGGTTCACGCGCGTGGAATCGTAGTAGTACAAATCTCCCAGCGTGCCGTCGTCGATCAGTTCCTTCATTCGCTTCACCGCGCCGGTGAAAAGGAAGGTGTGGTCCACCATGATTTTCAGCTTCTTGCGCTCGGCAAGCTCGATAAGCTCTTCGGCCTGCGCCACCGTGGACGTAAACGGCTTCTCGACGAACACGTGCTTTCCGTTCTCCAGGGCCGCCTTGGCCAGATCAAAGTGAGTCCACACCGGCGTGACGATGGCGATCGCGTCAATATCCGTGGCGGTGAGTAGATCCTTGCACTCGTCGGTCGTGCGAATGTCCGGATAGGATTGCTGCACGCGTTGCAGTGACTTGGGGTTCTTGTCGCAAACAGCCACGACGTGCGAGCCGTCTTGCCCGTGGAAATTCCGGACGATGTTCGGACCCCAATATCCATAGCCAATCACGCCGAATCGGATCATGCTTGTCTTCGACGCGCGCTGCACCTGAAATCCAGATGCAGAATCAATGCTTACGTTGGTAGCCATCTTTTTTTCCGCCTTGGTTAAATCTGAAACTTTTCGACTACGTTACAATCCAGGAGGCCGACTGCAAGAAGCAACTCAGTAGGCGCCGTCACCTGAAAAAACGGCGCGAGGTGTTTGCAGAAGAATCTTTAAATCCAGCAGCGGCGACCACATTCGGGAATACTGCAGATCCAACCGCACCATTTCATCGAACGTCGTTTTGCTCCGGCCATGCACCTGCCAGAGCCCGGTAATTCCGGGCCTGGATTCCAGCAAACGGCGGCGGTGCCAGATGTCGTACGCTTCAATCTCATAGGGAATCGGGGGCCGCGGGCCCACCAGCGACATTTCTCCGCGCAGGACGTTCCAGAATTGGGGAATCTCGTCCAGGCTGGTGCGGCGCATGAATCGCCCGATCCAGGTCACGCGCGGATCGTCCGTTATCTTGTAAACTTTCTTCTTGCCTTGCAGCGGCGCTTGCCCGGATTTCCCGGCGATGAACTCTTTCACGAAATTCTTGTGAATCGCTGCGCTGGTGGAAACGTACATCGAACGAAACTTCAGAAAAACGAAGCGCGAGCCGAACTGCCCGACGCGTTCCTGCCGGAAGAAGATAGGGCCTTTCGACGTGAGCTTGATGAGCAGTGCCAGCACCAGGAACGCCGGCGCGAGGATGACCAGGGCCAGCGTGCTGCCCACGATATCCATGGCCCGCTTCTCGAGCAAAGACAGCTTCTTTTTCTCTTTCACTTCAAACAGGTCGGGATACATCGTCGGGTCCACCGGGCGTTGGTGACCGTTGCCTTCCCAGCCGTCGGGGAAAGCGTAAAACGAAATCTGGAAACTGCTCAGCTGAGTGGCCTTGAAGGCGCTCTGCAGTCGGGCCGCCACCTTCGATTCGATGATCTTCACGGCCGCGTTCACTTCGCAATCGCCGAATTCCGTGAAGATGACTCCAAAGACCGAATTCGCCTCGAACCATCCGGCCATGTCTGTTTCACGGATGGAGGTGCACAGAACCGCTGCCACGCGCTCCAGTAGGGGGCCCGGCTTCTTGTTGTTGAGCCCGCCGTCGATCAACATCAGAACCAGATGCTTTCGCGACCGTTCCGAGCGTTTCCGCTCGCGCGTCAGCATTCGCCGGAATTGGTTTTCGGCCAGGAACCCCGACGACGAACCGAACCAACTCTCGGGGTTGCCTGCCGGCTCCCTGGGTGTCCCGCTCGTCTTCGGTTTTGCTGTAGTAGCGCGGCTCACTGCAAGTCCTCTTTGATCGAAAGCTTCTTCAGTTTCCTTCTCACTATTTCTGCTGCTTCTTGTTTCTAAACCGCAATCGAAACCGAACGCGCATGCTCGTAAGCTTTTTCCCCGCGAAACGCCTGCGTTGGGTAGGCCGCTGCCACACACGCCGCATCGATTTCCACCGCCACGGAACGCTGCAGCAGCGTGATCGAAAGAATCAGCCGGTGGCTCCCTTTGAAGTCCACCAGAATTCCTTCCACGCCGCGCAAAGAGCCCGATTCGATTCTCACCTTGTCGCCAATTCCAAGATACGGCCACGGCTGATTCGGCACGCCCGTCGCCATCAGAGTTTGTATCGCTTGGATTTCAGATTCATCGACAGGGCTCGGAACGTGATTGAATCCCACGATTTGAATCACTCCGGGCGTCTTCAGGATCGGCAAGCGGTCCTGCGGATTGAACCTGCAAAACAGATAGCCGGGGAAGAGCGGCGTCTCCACTTCTTTGATCCGGTCCGACCAGCGCTTTCTGCATTTGTAAAGTGGAAGAAGCCATTCGTAACCTTGCCCGCACAGGTAATCGGCCACGCCCAATTCGTGGCGTGTGCGCACTTGCAAAGCGAACCAGGGGAATCGGACCGATCTCTCAGCGAGATTTTCCGCCTCTTCCGCCACGCTCCGAATTGGATGGTTTGCTCTCATTTTCTTCGTGAATCTTTAGGCTACCGCCATTAGAGTCCCAATTTCGACCCTTGCCGGTTATGTAGTTTGCACGACACGTACCACCATCAAGCTTCTGCTAGAAAATCCCGCAAGCTGCTGTTTCTAAGATGCTTAACTGCAAAATCGCCCTCCGGGCCGCAACAAAAAGGACGCTCCAGACGGTATTCTTATGAATATTGCTATCCCAGAGTTGCAATTCTTTTCCATTCTCTAAACCACAGTCAACAAAGGAGATATAATTCTCGCGCTGTCCGGCACCCTCAGCCTTCGCGTTTCCTTCGATTTGCGCGCGAGCCCTCATCTTATGCCCGCGCCTTTGCCTTGGAATCCTCGTGCCCGTAGCCATAGCCATACCGCTCGTAGTAACCATATCCGTGGGGCGTCTCGACCGCATTCAACACCACGCCAACCACGTTTCTGCCTTGCAGTTCCTGGCAAGCTCGTTCCACGGTCACCGTGGGCGTGGATCCCGCGCGCACCACCAGAATCACTCCGTCAACCATATCTGCCAGCTGGCTGGCATCTGCCACGGGTAGCAACGGCGGCGAATCGAGAATGATCCAGTCGAACAGGGGCGCCATGCGGTCCAAGAGTGGCTTCAGCCGGCCGTTCAACAGCAACTCGCTCGGATCCGCCACTTCTTTTCCGCCGGGGATGAAACACAGATTCCCTTCCATCCCGTGCTGAATCACGCTCGCTTCATCCGCATCGCCACGCAGGTAGTCGGCCAGTCCCGGCGACGGCGGCGCTCCCAATGGGACGTGCAGCCGCGAACATCGCAAATCGGCGTCGATGATCAGGCAGCGGCGGTCCGGTTGGCGAATCAGCGCTTGCGCCAGATTGTTCGTCACGAACGTTTTCCCTTCGGCCGGTACCGAGCTCGCGATCAAGAGCGTGCGCAATTGTTGGCTGCCGCGCATTTGGTAGAGACGCGAACGCAAGGTTCGAAACTGCTCCGCGCCATGCGGGCTCAAGGAAGGTGTGGCAAATACGTTGACGTTGGGATCGGGATGCCACTCGACCTGCGCGCAACGCTTCTGCAAATCTTCGAAGCGCATGAAATTGCCCACGGGCGCGGCCGCGCCGGTCCTCGCAAGTATCTCTCCCGCAGCGTCCGGCGTATCGCTCGGGCGCTCGGCAACCTGCGTCGCCGTAATCGGAGTCATTGTTGGCGCTTCGCTGGCATGCGCGGCGCGTTCCTGTTCGGCCTTTTTTAGGGCTTCGTGAATACGGCTCATGGTTTCCTCTCGCGCACCGGAATCGGCATGATGTTCGCCTCGCGCAGGCGGCCGAGTAGTTCGTCTAGGTTTTGCAGCAAAGCTTGTGCATCGATCGCCGGCTTTGTCCCGTTCGAATGCCCGGCCGGAACAACCGGCTCAATTTCGTCAAGCTGGAATTCGCGCGCCACTTCCTCCACCAGATGGGCGGGGACGGGACGCAAGTGATCCACGTAGGCGTTGATCAGGGCATGCTCGCAGAGCAAGTTCACCACGCGAGGAATGCCGCGCGAATAAAAGTGCACCGTCTCGATGGCTTCCTTCGAGAATATCGGCTCGCCATGCGCGCCCGCGATTCTCAGGCGTTCCGCGATGTAGCCAAAAGTCTCCTCCACCGTCAAAGCGCCGGTGCGGCAGCGCAGCGTGATGCGCTGGCGAAGCTGTCGTAGTTGCGGCAATTTCAGCTTTTCTTCCAGTTCCGGCTGGCCGGTCAGCACGATCTGCAGCAGCTTCTCCGTCGAGGTCTCCAGATTCGTAAGAAGCCGGATTTCTTCGAGTACCTGCAACGACAGGTTCTGCGCCTCGTCTATGATCAAAACTGCCGTCTCTCCCGCGCGATATCGATCGAGCAGCCAGGCATTCAGCCGCAGCAACACTTCGCTCTTGTGCCGCGTTTCGCACGGAATCTCGAAGTCCGCCATGATGAAATCGAACAGTTGGCTGACGTTGAGTTGCGAGTTGAATACGAAAGCGGTGGCCACGCGCTGTCCATGCAGCCAATCGAGCAATCGGTTTAGCAGCGTTGTTTTGCCGGTACCAACTTCCCCGGTCAGCAGGATGAATCCTTTGCGGTTTTGAATGCCGTAGGTCAGTCCCGCCAGCGCTTCCTGAATTTGTTTCGTCAGGAAAAGATAGCGCGGGTCCGGATTTACGTTGAACGGGCTTTCGCGTAGTCCAAAAAATTTCTGATACATTTTTTCCTCAGGCCCTCGCCCCAACTTCTATTGCCGAATCGCCCGGTTTCTGAACCACACCCGGGCCGTTTTTCGCGTTCGGCGGCGCGACGGTGGGGACCATCGCGAGCACCGGCAATCTCAATGTGAACTCGACGTCTCTTTCCGTTCGGAACGAGGTATCCCGCATCTCGAGCAAAAACGCGATTCCGACTCCCAGCGCCAGGCCTACACCGAATCCCGATAAGGCAAATTCAATCCGGTTTGGAAAGGTCGGCTTGTCCGGCAGGTTCGCCGGGTCCAGCACCCGGAATTGCTCGCCTTCCTGATGCCGCTCCAGATCGCCCGCCATGGCTGACTGATCGCGCTTTTTCAAAAGGTCGGTATAGAAATCAAGCGCTGTCTGATAGTCGCGCGTGAGCTCTTTGTATTGCTGCTCCACCGCCGGGCTCGATTGCACGCGGTCTTGATAGACCTTGATCGCCTGCTGGATCTTTTCCTGCTCGCGCGTTTTTTCGGCGATCACCTGATCCGTGGTATGAACCTGCGCGCGCAATTGCGCAATTTGCGCCGGCTCCACCGTTTTTCCGGATTTTTGAGACCCCGGCGTTCTGGATTGCGCGTTGTCGTCCGCGATCTTCTTTTGCAGCGCCGCGATTTCGTTTTTCGTTTTGATTACGTCCGGGTGATCTTCCGTATAGCGCGCCTGGAGGTTTGCAAGTTGCGTTTGCAGCGCGGCCAGCTGCGCTTCTAGCGTCTCGGGATTGCTTCCGCTCTGGGTCGCTTGCCACGCCGCCAGCTGCTGCGCCAGCATGGATTCCGCGAAGCTCTTATCCTGCTGCGCGCGCGCCAGCGCCTGCGTGGCGGCATCCAGCTGCGAGGTCAATCCCATCAAGAGATTCAGGTTTCCTTGCTCCTGGTCCGGAAGCGAACCCAGGTAGCGGCTCTTGAATGCCGCGAGCTTGGAATCCTGCGCGTCGAGCTTCGCTTTGGCGTCCACCAGCTGCTGCGCCAGGAATTGCGTTGTGTCCGTGGACCGTTGCTGCCGAAGACGGTAATCCTCTTCGATGAACATGGAAGTCACCGTCGTGCACACCGCTTGCGCCGTTCGCGGGTTGTCCAGCGTCACGCTGATGTGAAACCCCGGCAATTCCTGTGCCTGGGTCTCAGCCATCGGCTGCACCGGCGTCACTTCGATGTCTTTTTGCATGCGCGCGATGATTTCTTCCATGGGGCGCCGATTAATGTCGTTCGCATACAAATTGTATTGGTGGATGATCGGCTCCAGCCGGCTGCGGCTCAGGATTTCCTCCCGCATGCTCGCCAGGCGTTCATTGATCTCGGTCGTAATCACCGGCTTCACGTAGTCCGACGGAACGGTCGGCTGCTCGACCAGCACCAGCGTCTGCGATTTGTACCGATTCGGAAGCAGGCGCGCGACGCCGTAGGCCAGCGGCCCCCCAACCAGCGCCAACACCGTGATTAATGCCCAACGCCGCCGAAGTATTGCGATGTAGTCTGATTGTGTTAATTCACGCTGTGTCATGCCATCCTCTTCGCCGCTCTTGATTCAATTTCGCTAGTCAATCGGGATTGGCGGTTTGCGCCAGCCCACACCGAACGTGATCAAATTGCGCGTGAAGCTCGTCGCGCAGGCAGTTCCTACGCAGAACGAAGCGTCCGAATTTTGATATTGGAACTGATAACCCAAATTCATGTACCAGGCTCGCCCCCATAAACGCGTCAGGTTTGCTCCGGCGAAGAAATAATCGAAAGTCTGATTCGGGGTGATTCCGGGCAACGCGGAAATGCCCAATCCGGTATTCCTGGCGTATCCCACGTTCCCGCTGCCGCTAAATGCCCGGGAAAGTTGCCGCGTCACGGACCCGGTCACCGTATCCGCTATCGAACCGGCCAGTACGCCGGATCCCCCCGCGACTCCGTGGCTATAGCTCGCCGAAAGCCCGGTGCGGGCCATCTGATACTGGAGTGATGTGAACAGAGACCAGTATAGGTTCGTGGTGGACGCTGTCGATGGGCCACCAGTACCACTGCCGGAAACGGAAGTATTAAAAGACGCGATCTGAGGCCCTATTCCGGCCTGAAATGCCAATCGCCCAGTGATTCTGCGGCCGTACGAAAGCTGAATCGTATGGCTGTTGATGCTCTGATTGAAATTCGTATAGCTGAATCCGTTGTAGAGATAGGAGACGCCGACGGTGTCCTTTCGGGTCAACTTGTAGTTGTATCCGGCCTGCGCAATCACGTCGCCGTAGTCCAGCAGGTTTTCATCGAAAAAGTGCAGCAACGAATAGCCGCCAAAAAATGTGATCGAAGAACGCGGCGTCAGATACACATCGGCTTCGCCCAGCGAAGTGTTCATGAAGCGTTGGCCTTCAGCGGTGATGATGGACTGCCCCGGAACGAATCCCGCGCCGGGTCCCAGCGATCCGTTGCCCGGCAGCGGAATTCCCGGGAAACCTCCCGATCCAAACGGAATTTCCGGCGTGTAAGCGGCTTGTTCGACGAAAGTCACAGCCCAACGCCGGAAGCCGAATCGATCGACCAAATTCAAGTCCTGTATGATTCCGTTGCTCACGCTGCCATCGTTTGAAAATAATCCGCCGCCCACGTAACTCAGCGTCAAGTCAGAGCGTCCCGCCAGCCAGCGCAAGTCTGCCCCGCCCGAAACGGTTGTCCAGCTGGTCCAGCCCGCTTCGGTGGATGTGCCGGTGCCCGTACCCAGTTCGGGTGGTTGCGAATCGATGGTTTCGGCTAAATCAATATGCGGGCTCCAGTAGCTGTGATTGGTGAGCGGAACGCCCAGGGACAAATTCAGTGCCCCGGTCAGCGCGCGATCGTCCGGTGCAAGCTCCTGCGGCGGCGCGTTCGTATCATCGGAATCGGCTTGCGAGGCAAGCGGAGATTTGTAAGCAGGAATGGGCTGATCCTGGCCTTGTTGCTGGGCTCGTGCGCATGGCGCACTAAGCGCGAGCGCCGCGAGGCCCATTCCCAAGATGTAAGCGAACTTGCCCATTCCTTCCTCTAGGGCACGACGATGGTGTCGCCGGCCTTCAGCAAAATGTCCTGCTCCGGATGTTTCCCACTGATCACTTCTTTGTAATTCACCGGATACTTCTGCTGCTTTCCATCCTCGGTGCGCAGAACGTAGATGCCCTTGGTTCGCGCAAAAGCCGTGAACCCGCCCGCGCTCGAAAGCCCTTGCAACACGGTCATTCCCGGCAGCATCGGAAACGCGCCCGGCCGCGTCACCTCTCCCAGGATGTAAATCCGCTGGCTGTTGATCGCCGAAACGATCACGGTAACTTGCGGGTCGGTAACAAACTTCTTCAAGCTTATGGTGATCTGCGCAGCTAGTTGCGCCGGCGTCAAGCCCGCGGCCTGCACGTCATTCAGCAGCGGCAGCGAAATCCGTCCATCTGGGCGCACCGGAACCACGCGAGAAACTTCCGGCTCCTTCCACACGCTGATATCCAGCACGTCCTGCGCGCCAATAATGTAATTGGGATCCTGCGGCCCAGCCTTCTGGCTCGCGTTCGCAGCTGGCGCAGCGGCCTGGGCCACCGGCTGTTTGTCGCTGGCGTTTTGCCCGGCCCTCGCGGGGCTCGCGACGGCGGCGATTGCCAGAACCATACTGAGGTGCGATCGTCTGAACATCGTCTCTCCTGCTTCGTTATTCGGTTCCGGAATCTGGCAGCCCGATTTGCTTCAACTTATAAAGCAGTGACTTGTAGCTGATCTGCAATTCCTGCGCCGCCCGCTTGCGGTTCCAGCGTGTACGCGCCAGCGCGTCGAGTATCATTCCGCGCTCGGCCTCGCGCGATGCCGCACGCGCCGCTGCTTTCAGCGAATAGCTGCGCGCCTCCGCGGGAGCTGCCGGCCTTTCCTGCCGCGCCGCGGTCAACTCCGGCACCGCCAGCTCTTCGTCACCCAGCGCCACAATTTTCTTCACCACGTTTTCCAGCTCGCGAATATTTCCCGGCCACCCATGGTCCAGCAGCATGCGCAGCGTCCTCGGACTCAGCGAAGGACGCGGCCGGCCAAATTCCGCGGAGTACTTCGTAAGGAAAAATTCCACCAGAAGCGGAATATCCTCTTTGCGGTCGCGCAAGGCCGGAAGGCGCAGGCAGACCCCATTGATCCGGTAATAGAGCTCGCTGCGAAAGCGTCCCGCTCGCATCTCATCGTCCAAATTTCGATTGGTGGCAGAAATCACGCGCGCTCCGAGCAATCCCCGCCGGGGCCGCGCATCGCCGTCCGGCAACGCGTACACCAGGTTGCGTTGGCACGTGCTGTCAAGTTCGCTGATCTCATCGAAGAAAACCGTGCCCGCGCCATTCGACTCGCCCGATGAATTCCCGTTGCTGTTCAACCCCAGGTCGGCTGAAAAAGTAGCGGAGTTCATGGAAGCGCAGGCAATCTTCATCATCGATTCTTCGCCGCGCGATGACAGGCGATGAATCCGCTGCGCGAACATTTCTTTCCCCGTGCCGCTCTCGCCCGTCAGCAACACCGGAATGTTGGTGGGTGCAATTTCAGCAATCACGCTTTCCAGGGTTTGCATCGCCGGGCACATGCCGCCAACGAAGCCCGATTCTTCATTCAACACCGAGACGCCCACGCGGTTAGTCGCCATAGATGGTCCTGTTTGGATTCCTCTGCCACGGTGAACCCGGATAGATAGGGCACCGCCTATACCGTATAGAGGCAATGCCGTTGCCAGTGACACTGCTCCCGGATTTCCTATGTAAGTAGTTTTTTTACAGCGTTTTACGGTTATCTCGGCGAACCGGCTGGTTCGAGCTGCGGCCCCTGAAAACTCCATCAGACTTCCACGAATGGGCAAATTGCTTTCCCTTTATTCACCGCCCAGGGGATAATCGTGTATGCTCGATAACGTTTTTTGTCAACTCGGAAATGTACGTATCGGCCGCGATACGTTGTAAGCTACTCATAATTAAAGCTTAAGCTTGGCTCAGCACAATTCCCGCTACCGCGTTTCACGATGGTGCCGGAGCGCAAGTGCATTGTTATGTTTCTTTTAACGGAACTCTGGCTCCCCCCCTCTGCTCCTGCACCACTGGATAGAGCATCCTTGAGAGCGTAGAATGCAACAGGGGCCGGGGCCATAAAATCATTCGGACCCCATGGAGACGTGAAGTTGACCTCTGACGGCGGATTCACTTTCTGGATCGGGCTCGTGCTGTCCCTAACTCTGGCGGCTGGCTGCTCCTCCGACCCGCAAGTCCGCAAAAAGAAGTCCTTCGACAAAGGCAGCTCTTACTTCGAAAAGGGAAAGTACAGCGAGGCGGCCATCGAATTCCAAAATGCGCTGCAGATCGACCCGAAGTTCGCCGAGGCGCATTACCAGTTGGGCCGCACCCTGCTAAAGCAGGCCGACTGGGCCCACGCCTACCAGGAACTCTCGACCGCCGTGCAACTTGATCCCTCGAATTTGAAGGCCCAACTCGATCTCGCTGATTTGTTTCTCGCCGGCCGCAGGTATCAGGACGCGCGCGAACACGCGCAGGTCGTTCTGCGCGGCGATCCACAGAACGCGCAAGCGCAGATCGTCGTCTCCGACGCCGACGCCGCGCTCGGCGATTTGCCCAAGGGCCTGGCCGAAGCGCAGCAAGCGGTGCAGATGGACCCCGGCCGTCCGCAGTCCTATTTGAACCTCGCCAAGATGTTCGAACGCTCGAACGATTTCCCGGCGGTCGAGCAAAATCTTTTGAAAGCGGTTTCGTTGGATCCCAAATCGATGCCCGCCTTGCTCTCGCTGGGCAATTTTTATCAGAGACAAAAACGCTGGGCCGATGCACAGAAGCAATACGAGGCGGCCATGGCTCTCGATTCGCAGAACCTGGTGCCCCGAGTCAGTTTGGCCAATCTTTATTCGGAGCAGGGCAATCAAGCAGCGGCGGAGCAGACGATCCAGGACGCCAAGAACGCGCTCAAAGACAATCCTGCAGGATATCGCGTGCTCGGGGATTTCTACTTGCGGCAGGGAGAATTGGACAAAGCCTCCGCGGAATTTGCTGCGCTCAATTCGCAGCATCCGAAAGATGTCGCCGTTGCCAAAACTTACGCCGAGCTCCTGGTCCGGCAAAACCGCTTGGATCAGGCCACCATAATCAACGATGCCATTTTGAAGAACGCTCCCTCGGACACCGACGCGCAGATTCTTCGTGGAGAAATCCTGAACCTCGAACAAAAACAAGCGGACGCAATTCCGGTGCTGCAGTCCGCCGTCAAGAACGCGCCGGACAACGCCATGGCTCACTATCAGCTGGGCTCAGCTTTTGCAGGCACCGGCAATTTGGGCCAAGCCGAAGCCGAATGGCGCGAAACCGCCAGATTGCAGCCCGCCATGCCAGACGCCCAGCGGGCGCTCGCCACCGTGGCACTGAAGAAACATGATCCGAAGCTCCTGGCCGAAAGCGGCGAGCACCTGAAGGCGATCGCGCCGATGGCCGCCGACGGTTATATCTACGAAGCCGAGGGCCTCTTCTGGCAGGGAAACCAGTCGGGAGCCGAGGCCGATCTGCGAAAAGCGATCGAAGTGGCTCCGGACAATGCCGCGGGCTATTTTCAGATGGGCAACCTTCTCGCCGGTCAGAAAAAATATGACGAAGCCGAAAAATACTTCATCCAGGCGCTGCAGAAAGATCCTTCCTCTCCGGACGCTCTGAGCGGCTTGGTCAACGCCAACTTGGTTCGCAAGCAGTCGGCGCGCGCGCTGAAACTCGTGCAAGACCAGATTGCCCTCTCACCCAACAACACCGCGTTCTACACCCTGCTCGGAGAAGTTGAGATTCGCAACCAGGACCAGGCCCGTGCGGAAGAGGCATTTCAGAAAGCGGTTGCGCTCGATAAAAATAACGTGGCTGCCTTCCTTGGGCTCTCGAGCGTTCAAGTCGCGCGAGGTTCCCTCGACCAGGCCATCGCCAACTACCAGCGCGCCCTTCAGGAAAATCCGCGCGATGCTCGCCTCTACGTCGCTTTCGCCAGCCTGCGCGAAAGCCGCGGTGAATGGCAGCAAGCGGAAGACCTCTATAAGAAGGCTCTTGAGATCCAGCCCGATTACGCGGTGGCTGCCAACAATCTCGCCTACTTGATGCTGGAGCACGACGGTGACGCTGCCGTGGCCCTGCAGCTCGCGCAAACAGCGCGCAAAGGCTCACCCAATGTGCCGTATTCTGCCGACACGCTCGGTTGGGCTTACTATCGCCAAGGCACCTACAGCGCGGCCATCGAACTCTTGCAGGAGGCCGTCAAGGGAGACTCCACAAACGCGCTGTACCACTATCATCTCGGCATGGCTTACGACAAGGCCAAGGATACCGCGCAGGCCAGAAAGCAGTTTGAAACAGCCTTGCAGATAAATCCCAATTTCACCCACGCCGCCGAAATCAAACAATTGCTCGCTCAATCCAAGCCGCAGAAGAATTGAGCCAGGCGCCCGCGAAATAGCCCATCCCTGGCCTCGTCCGCTGCAGTAGAATGCCCTCGAAATATGGATGCGAAGGTCAAACAAAAAACGCTGCAGCTCCTGACCAACGGGATGTACGTGCTGACCTCTCGCCACGGCAACCGTTTCGGCGCCGCCACCATTACCTGGGTCTCCCAGGCCTCCTTCAAGCCGCCGCTATTGATGGCCGCGTTGAGAAAAGACGGCAACGTTTTTCTCTGCTTGATCGAGAGCCGCGCAGCGGTTCTCCACGTCCTCGGCAAGCACCAGAAGGAAATCGCGCAGAAATTTTTCTCCCCGGCCAAGGAATCCAAAGGGACGCTGAACGGCGTGCCCTACTTCCAGGGCAAGACCTCCGCCCCCATACTTAGGAATTTCAACGCCTACATCGAGTGCGAGCTCGTGGCAGTATCCGAGGAGCGTGGCGATCATGCCGTGGTGATCCTCGAAGTCGTCGAGGCCGTGAATCACGGAGCCGTCGAACCCCTCACCGTCAGCGATTCTCCCTGGAAGTACGGGGGGTAGCCCCCAATCGCAGTAATCCCGGCCGGCGAGGCTCTCTGCATGAATCTGATTGAGCCTTCGGCGCCAACTCCACTATAATTAACTGATTTGTCTTCGCCACAGGAGTTGTAAGCGATATGTTGAAAAGCATTCAGCAGCGAGATTTGGACCGCAACCGCTGGGTCAAAGTCACTATGTTCGTTCTTCTCGGCCTGATTTGCATGAGCATGGTCATCACGCTCGTGCCCGGCCTGGTCGGCTCCTCCATGAGCACCAGCCCCGACACCGTCGCTACCGTCGGTGGACAGGACATCACCCTCCTCGAAGTGCAGCGCCAGTTGAATCTGGCCCTGCGTGGGCAAAATGTCCCGGAAGTTTTGAAGGGTTTGTACGCCAAGCAGGTCCTCGATCAGATGGTTTTTAGCCGCGCCCTCGAACTTGAAGCGCAGCGGCTCGGATTGAGCGTCACCCCGGAACAAGAGTCGGAAAAGATCAAGCAGATCCTGCCCGCGGCCTGGGAAGGCGGCAGTTGGGCCAAGGACCGCTACGCCGCCGAAGTGCAAACGCGCACGGGAATGAGCGTTCCGGACTTCGAGACCTTTCTTCGCGATCAGATGGTCATGGACAAATTCCACCACCTTGTGACCGATTCCATCACCGTCAGCTCCGCCGAGGTCCAGGAAGAGTTTCGCCGCCGCAACGAAAAAGTTCAAATCGAATACGTTTTGGCCAAGCCTTCGGATCTCGCGTCGACCATTCATCCCACCGACGCCGAGCTCGCCGCCTACTTCATGAAAAACGTTTCAAAGTATCAGGTTCCGGAGAAAAGATCCGCGCGCTACGCTGTGCTGAATCTGGCGATTTTGCGCATGCGCACGCCCGTGAGCGATGACGCCCTGCATGCCTATTACAACGCGCACATGGACCAATACAAGGTCGAAAACCGCGCGCACGTCGAGCACATCCTCTTCAAGACTATCGGCAAGACCGACGCCGAAATCGCCGAAATCCGCCAGAAAGCTGAAGAAGTTCTGAAGAAGGCCAAGGGCGGCGCGAATTTCGAGGATTTGGCCAAAAAGTATTCCGAAGACGACGCTACCAAGCCCAAGGGCGGCGATCTAGGCTGGATTGTCGAAAAGCAGACCGTCCCCGAGTTTGAGCAGGCCGCTTTCAGCGTCCCCAAGGGCCAGATTTCGGACCTGGTCAAAACGCAGTATGGCTTCCACATCATCAAAGTTCTGGACCGGGAGACCGCTCACACCAAAGCTTTCGACGAAGTCCGCACCTCCATCATTCCCATCGTCGCCGATGACGCGGTCAACGCCGCCGCCAACGCCCTCTCGACCCAGATGGCCGCCGCCGTCCGCCAATCGAACCGCCAGTCCCTCGACGACCTGGCGAAGAAGTTCAATCTGCAACTCGGCGAAACCCCCGCCGCGTCCGCTACCGAGCCGGTCGGCGACCTCGGGAATGCTCCCGAACTTCATCAGATCTTGTTCCAGCTCCATCCCGGCGAGTTGAGCCAGCCGCTGCAGATCCCCATGGGCTTCGTCATTTTGACGCCCAAGGACACCCAGCCAGCGCACCAGGGCACCATCGTGGAAGTTCACGACCGCGTCCTTGCCGACTATCAGCAGGACAAGTCCGTTGAACTTGCTCACCAGAAAGCGGACGACTTCGCCAAGCGCGTTCAGGGCGGAGAAGCTTTCGATCAGGCCGCCAAGGCCCTCGGCCTTACCGTGACTCGGCCGGACGCCTTCTCGCGAACCGGCTCCGTTCAGGACGTTGGCTCTGCCAAATTGCTGGACTCCGCCTTTACCATGCCCGTGGGGCAAGTCAGCCCCTCAACCCAAATCGCCGGCAACTGGCTGGTCTATCGCATCGTCGGGCACGAGCCCGTCCACCCCGAGGATCTCGCCAAGCAATCCGACGAAATCAAGCAGCAGCTTCTCCAAACCAAGCAAACCGCCGCCTTCGAATCCTTCAAGACCGCTCTCGAGGATCGCCTGAAGAAGGAAGGCAAGCTGACCATGAGCCCCGACGCGCTGAAGCGCTTAACGCGTTCGAGCTAGCGCAGCCCGGCGATTCAGCGCGGATTGGCTTCAGCCGGGCAACAATGCTCGCGCTTGGAGATTCTCGTAAGCTATTGAAAATAAAACCATTAAATAACATAAAGTCTCCCCTTGCCCCGGTTCCTGCCCTTCGCTAGAATATTCCTATCCGCAGAGCCTGCCCCGTCGCCAGCGGGGGTTGACCTGAAGGCAGGAGTCTTCCCGGCCTTGTGCTCGCCTGGCAACAATACGAATAGCGCGTCGCTAAGGAGCATTCCTATGCCGGCAAAACGGTCCAGAGCGAACAGGCTCGCAGTGGTTCCTGTGTCTCGAAAGAATATGCGTGGCCCCGCAAGTCAGATGGAGGCCGCAGTTGCGGCAGGAAGAGTAAATCTGAGGAGCACCGTGTCAACCAAGAAGCCAGTCTCGGGAAATGAGTATCTCTGCGCCATCGAGAAGAATCAAAACGGGAAGTACAACATCCGCGTTCGTGCTGTTTTCGGACACGACGCCTGGACCCTCCCGGTCTATTTTCTCGCCTCCTCCTTCAACGCCGCCATGAAGAAGCTCGAGGAATCCCTGCAGCTGCTGCAGAAAAACGAGGAGCGCCTGCAATTCTGGTGTGTCGAGCGCACCGATGACGTCAACGTGGCCGCCGACCATCTCCAGGAATTCGGCCTGGGTCTCGATCGCCGGAAAGATTTTCCTCGCAAGGTGGCCAAGGTCACCGTCGGACGCGAACGCCCGGTGCCCGCCTCGATGCTGGCTCTGCTCCGCCGCGTCCTAGCCGACTCCGTGTCCCAAGAGCGCGTTTCCGTCGCCACCGCCGGCGACTAGGCCTTGCCTTCGCCACCGCCGGCGACTAAGCCTTCGTAGCGGCGACCTTCAGGTCGGCGTATTTTGTTTTCGCTTTGCTTTTTTCCTTGGTCTTAGCATCTTTCGATCTCACGCCCGATCGCAGTTCGTGCTCCGCCCGTTCTCATCCGTAGGGGCACGGCATGCCGTGCCCGGTGTCACGTCACCAAGGTGTCCCTCGATGCGCTACCTGGACTAAAACGGATTATTTCGCGCGCAGCAGCACTTCGCACTGCGCCACAATCACATCATTGAGGGATAACCGGTAGCGATACAATCCCGGATTGAGCCCCGCCCGCGTGGGGCCGCTCAGCAAACGCACCCCCGGCGGTGCCTGAAACACATTCGAGGAAAATGGGCAGCGCTGCGGATCGAATTCGATCTTCATGTTCCCCGCGTTCGAGTACCATTCCACCTGTTCTCCCGCGTCCACCACGATCACTTCCGGAAGCACACCCACCATTACCAGCTTTTCAGCCACTCGATTAATCCTTCTTCGCGGTTAGGCGAGAGTGCGAACCGCTTCGACGATGTGCCGCGCGGAAATTCCGAACGCATCCACCAGCTCTTCCGGCTTCCCGGAATGCGGCATGCCGGTGACCGCCAAGAGCTTGAACTTGGCCGGTGATACGCCGGCTTCTGCCAATGCCGCCAGCACTGCTTCTCCCAGACCGCCTTCCGGCCAGTGGTCTTCGACCGTCACGAGGCGTCCGCCAGTCGCTTTGATTTGCTCCGCAATCGCGTTTCCATCAAGAGGCTTGACGCAATACAGGTCGATCACCCGGATGGCGACGCCCTGCGATTTCAGTTGCTCCGCGGCCTTCAGCGCTTCGTGCAGCGTCACTCCCGCCCCGATTACAGTCACTTTATCTTGAGCGCTCTGCCGCAGTACTTTAAATCCCGGCACCAAAAATTGTTCGCTCGTCGAGTAGAGGATGGGCATCTTGGGGCGCGAAGTGCGCAGGTAGTTGATCCCCGCGCGGCGGGCCATGAATTCGGTCAGGCGTTCGGTGGAGACGGCATCGCCCGGATAGAGAACCACGGAATCGTGCACCGCGCGGAACATGGCGATATCTTCGAGTGCCATCTGCGAAGGCCCGTCTTCGCCAATGGACACGCCGCAGTGCGAGCCGCACAAATTAATGTTGGCGCGGCTGATGGCCGCCATGCGGATATTGTCGTAGGCGCGCGACAAGAAGCACGCAAAAGTATCGGCAAATGGCACCTTGCCGCGCGCCGCGAGCCCCACCGCCACGCTCACCAGGTTTTGTTCCGCGATGTAGCCCTGGAAAAAATGATCGGGGTACGCTACGTCAAAAATTTCAGAGAACGTGGAATTCTTCACGTCGCCCGAAATGGCCACGATTTGCGGGTTCACGGCCCCCAGCCTCTTGAGCGCAAACCCGTAGGCTTCGCGGGTCGCCATCGTGCTGCCCGCGGGATAATCCGGCGCGGCAGGCGCGGGGAAATCGGGAGGCTTCGGCAGCGAGATTCGCTCGTAGGACTTTCCCGGGTCGGCCGGAACCACAGGCGCTCCGCCGCGTTCTTTAATCGCTTCGGCGAGCTGCTCTTTCGAGAACGGCTTGCCGTGCCAGCCCTCTTTGCCCGCAACCAAGCTAAACCCGTGCCCCTTGATGGTCCGCGCAATAATGGCTTGTGGGCGGCCTTTGGTGGCCTTGGCGCGGTCGAGCGCCGCGAGCACCGCCGCCACGTCGTGCCCGTCAATCACTTCCGTGGCAAAGCCTTCGGACTCGAACTTGCGGCGATAGACTTCCATATCGTGCCGGTACATGGTGGGCTCGCTCTGCCCCAGCGCGTTTATGTCCGTGAGCACGGTCAGATTATCGAGCTTGTAATGCGCGGCAAATGCCGCCGCCTCCCAGATTTCCCCTTCGGCGAGTTCGCCGTCGCCGGTGAGCACGTAAACGCGCGTGTCGCTCTTGTCCATTCGCGCGCCGATCGCCAGCCCCGCGCCCACGGACAATCCCTGCCCCAGCGAACCCGTGGCCGCGTCCACGCCGTGAATCCGCGGCGTGGGATGGCCTTCCAGCTCGCTCGAGAATTGCCGCAGCGTCATCACTCGCGAAACGGGAAACACTCCCGCTTCGGCCAGCGCCGAGTACAGCACCGGCGCGGCATGGCCCTTGGAGAGCACAAAGCGGTCGTCGTTATTCGAATTCGCGTTCTTGGGATCGAATTTCATGGCGTAGAAAAACACGCCGGCCACCAGTTCCGCGGCGGACATGCACGAAGTGGGGTGTCCCGAGCCCGCGGCGGTGGTGGACATCATGGAATAAATGCTCAGCAGCCGCGCTTTTTCTTTGACGGCCGCAATCGTCGCGGCGGATGCTCCTGCGGATGGAGTGGCGCTCATGTTGCTCCCTTCATTCTTTGTACATTATCTGCGCAGCGATTTTACTCTGTTCGGGCGCATCCGGCGAACCACTTTCTTTCGGCCGGAGTTCGCGCGCTTGGGGGCAAGCGCGCGGACAAAGACGAATTGCATTTCGCGCAGTCTGAACGTAAAGTTCTGCACGAATCTCTCGCCGGGCCGCAAACTAGGGGATTAACCAATGGACGCCATCGCCATCACCGTGAACGGCAAGCCGCATTCCGTGGAAGTAACTCCTGATACTCCGCTGCTTTGGGTCTTGCGCGACACCCTCGGATTGACCGGAACGAAGTTCGGCTGCGGGCAGGCGCTGTGCGGCGCGTGCACCGTGCATGTGGATGGCGATCCCACGCGCTCCTGCACCACGCGCATCGCTGCCGTGGCCGGCCGGAATATCACCACGATTGAAGGTCTCTCGCCCGATGGGCGCCATCCCGTACAAGTTGCCTGGCTTGAAAATCAGGTGCCTCAATGCGGCTATTGCCAGGTGGGCATGATCATGACCACGGCGGCCCTGCTCGCGAAGAATTCCGCTCCCTCAGACGCGGACATTGATGACGCGCTCGGCGGCCACATCTGCCGCTGCGGAACTTATCAGAGAATCCGCCAGGCCATTCATCAGGCGGCCTCGAAAAAATCGGCAAACCTCGCGCCCGGCGACGCGACAAAAAATCCCGCCCTGGTGGAAGCGCGATGAACGCATCGATCAGAGTTCTCAGCAACCCCACGCGCCGCGATTTTCTGAAAGCGGGCGCTGCTGCAGGCGCCGGGCTGGTCATCGGATTTTATCTTTCCGCACACACTTCTGAAGCTGCCGCACTCGCGGAGGCTGAATTCGCGCCGAACGCTTTCATCGAAATTGACCCGCATGGCGACATCCAACTAGTCGTCGCCCGCTCGGAAATGGGCCAGGGCGTGCGAACTTCCATGGCCATGATTCTTGCCGAAGAGCTCGACGCCGATTGGTCACGCGTGAAAATCGTGCAAGCCGATTTCGACGTGAAATACGGCGACATGACCACCGGCGGAAGCGCAAGCGTGCGCAGTTCCTGGGACCCGCTGCGGAAAGCTGGTGCGGCCGCGCGCGATATGCTGCTCACCGCTGCCGCGCACTCCTGGAATGTCCCCAAGGAAGAATGTGCCGCGACGGGCGGCAGCATCATCGAGCACAAGAAAACTGGCCGGAAACTAGGTTACGGCGAACTCGCGGCGAATGCCGCAAGCGTTCCAGTACCCAAAGACGCGCCGCTAAAGGACCCTAAGGATTACCGGATCGTCGGCACGAACAAGCATCGCGTGGACGGCCAGTACATCGTCATCGGCGAAGCGCATTACGGCATTGATACCAAAGTCCCCGGAATGCTTTACGCCGTGGTCGCCCGTCCTCCCGTGTTTGGCGGCCGCGTGAGAAAATTTGAACCGGCCGCCGCCCAAGCTGTCGCGGGAGTGCGCAAAGTCGTGGAAGTTCCGCCAGTCGAAATGCCGTCGCTCTTCGGCGAAGAGCGCCCGGCGAATTCCGGGCACCAGCATTACTTGTGGGGCGGCGTGGCCGTCGTTGCCGACTCCACCTGGCAGGCAATCGCCGGACGAAAAGCGCTCACCGTCGAATGGGAGAATGGCCCGGGCGCGGAGGAATCCACTGAAAAGCAGCGCGCCACGCTGGTCGAGCTGCTGAAAACGCCGGGCAAGCAATTGAAAAAGATCGGCGAGCCCGATGCCGTGTTTGCCGCCGCGGCGAAAAAAGTGCAAGCCGAATATGAAACGCCTTTCCTTGCGCACATGACCATGGAGCCGGTGAATTGCACCGCTTTCGTGCGTGACGGCAAATGCGAAGTCTGGGCCCCAGTGCAAAATCCGGGCGGCATGGCCGCCGCTCTCCAGAGCGCTCTGGGCCTGCCGGCATCCGCCGTCACCATTCACATCACGCTAATCGGCGGCGGATTCGGAAGGCGCCTGAACATCGATTACGGCGTGGAGGCCGCGCTTATTTCCCGCGCCGCCAATGCTCCCGTAAAAGTGATTTGGACCCGAGACGACGATATCCGGCACGATTACTACCGGCCAATCACCCGGCACGCCATGCGCGCGTCCCTCGACGCGCAAAATCACGTCACCTCCTGGCTGCACCACATTGCAGCACCCGGCACGGACAGCATGTATCTCGGCGGCGACCTGCCGGACACCGGCGGCACCGAAATCGCCGGCACCGGACTTCCCGGCGGGACCGTCCCGAATTATTTTCTGGAGCAGAGCTTCCTGCACACCGCCGTTCCGCGGGGCTACTGGCGCGCCGTGGACATGAACTGGAACGTATTCGCGGTGCAAAGTTTCGCCGATGAAATTGCCGCCGCCTCCGGAAAAGACCCGCTCGAGATGCGCCGGGAGCTCATCGCGGCCACGCAGAAACCGTCTGAAGAAGGCGACAACGAATCCGATCCCCCTTCCAACGTGGCGCGCCTGCGCGCGGTGCTTGACCTCGCCGCGGAGAAGGCCGGGTGGGGCAAGCCGCTTCCGGCGGGACGCGGCCGCGGCATCGCTTGCCTCTACGGCTTTGGCAGCTACGTGGCCCAGGTGGCCGAGGTCACCGTGGCGAAAGACGGCAGCGTGCGCGTGGACCGCGTGGTCACCGCCATTGACTGCGGCCAGATGGTCAATCCCGACATGGTGGTGGCCCAAATCGAAGGCGGCGTTGTTTTCGGATTAACCGCGGCGCTTTACGACGAGATCACCATCGAGAACGGCCAGGTGCAGCAGAGCAATTTCAACAATTATCCCGTGCTGCGCATTGCGGACATGCCCCGGGTGGAAGTGCACATGATTCGGAATCACGAAGCTCCCGGAGGTATCGGCGAGCCCGGCGTTCCGTGCGTGGCCCCCGCCGTCGCCAACGCCATTTTTGCGGCTACCGGCAAACGCCTCCGGCGCTTGCCCTTCCAGTTTCAAGAATTAGCGCACACTTAGCCCCGCATTGGTTTTTGCAGTAGGTTTAAATGTAGCGCCGCGGCCTTTAGCGCGGCAGTTTTCCGCGTTGCCCTGTCCCCGGTTCAAATGTAGCGCCGCGACCTTTTACCCCGTCGCCGATTCCGTGGCTTCCCAAGCCTATTCGTCCGGCACCGCGAAATTGGCCGTGGTCGATAGGTCCGCTCCCTTAATTTCTTTTCCACTGAGCGCGATGATGGCCACCAGAGTCGCCACCAGCACCACCGTCCAGGCCAAAACCGGAGCGTAATTCCCGCCGTAATTCTGCTCGGCGAGTTTCGCCTGGATCACCGAATTGCGCGAGGACAGCAAATTGCCCAGCTGATAGGCCAGCCCCGGAAACGTCGCGCGCACGGCGGGCGGAGAAAGCTCGTTCAGGTGCGCCGGAATCACGCCCCATGCGCCCTGCACCATGAATTGCATCAGGAACCCGCCGAGCGCCAGCATCGGAGCGGTATGCGAATAGGCCCACAGCGGGATCACCGGTATGGCCAGCAGCGCAGCGATCAGGATGGCGCGCCGCCGCCCAAGCCGTTCCGACCAGGTTCCGAAAATAATCCCTCCCAGGAGTGCGCCGATGTTGTAAACGATGGCGATGCCGCCGACCACGCCCGGCGAGAATCCACGGTTCACCCGGAGAAAGGTGGGATAAACGTCCTGCGTACCGTGGCTGAAGGAATTGAACGCAAACATCAACAGAATCAAAAAAAGAAAACTGCCGAGATAGACCCAGATATCTTTGCCGAAACGGCCTTCGCCCTTTTTTGCCACGCGGCCCTGCAGCCACGCCGGAGACTCGTCCACCTTTGTGCGGATGTAGATGACCAGCAAAGCAGGCATCGCCCCGGTCACAAACATGCCTCGCCAGCCGATAAACCGAAATACAGTCGCGTAAACGACGGCGGCAAGCAGGTAGCCCACCACGTATCCTTCTTGCAAAAGCCCGGAGAAAAAGCCGCGTCCTTCGGTCGGTAGCGTCTCGAAGGCCAGCGCCGCACCCACGCCCCACTCGCCTCCCATGGCGATGCCAAAGCAGGCGCGCATGATCAGAAACGTGTGGAACGAAGGAGCAAACGCGGAGCCCAGCTCGAAAATGGAGAAGCAGATTATGTCGATCATCAGCGCGGGACGGCGCCCAAATCGATCAGCCAGGAATCCAAAGAGGAAAGCACCGACCGGGCGCATGGCCAGCGTAAGGAAGTTCGCTTCCAGGATGACTGAATTCTTAGTGTGAAACTCCGCCGCGACAGCGCTTACGCAAAAAACCAGAATGAAGAAATCGAAGGCGTCGAGCGACCAGCCGAGGAAACAGGCGATGAAGGTATTGCGTTGCGTAGGGGTGAGGGCGCGAAAGCGACCCAAAAAGTTCATGGCTGGCCTCGCCGGTTTATTTCGCGTGCGATGCTAACACATCCGCGACGCGCGCGACCTGCGCCATTTCGCCCACATCGTGGACCCGTACGATATGGGCCCCTTGCAAAATGCTCGCGGCGACCGTCGCGGTCGTCCCCCAGATGCGTTCGCCCGCCGGTTTGCTTCCCGGCGAGTTTTCTTGCAACGCGCGCGCGATAAAACTCTTTCGCGAGGTGCCGATCAAGAGCGGAAAACCAAGGCGCGCGATTTCCGGCAGGCGCGCGAGCAATTCAAAATTCTGTCCGTAGCTCTTGCCGAAGCCGATTCCGGGATCGAGGATGATTTGCGACTTAGGGACGCGCAAGCCCCGCGCGAGCGCGATGGCTTTGCGCAGCCCGCGGATAACGTCGCGCACCACGTCGCGCGCGAACGGCCCCTTCTGCATGCTGCCCGGCTCCCCGCGCATGTGCATCAGGACCAGCGGAAGCTTGCGCTCGCGCGCCACCCCGGCGATGCGCGGGTCGTTTCGTAGCGCGGTCACGTCGTTCACAATCTCTGCGCCGGCTGCCGCGGCTCGTTCCGCCACTTCGGCTTTGCTGGTGTCCACCGAAATCGGAATCCCGATTTTCCCGCGAAGCCTTTCCAGCACGGGAAGAATTCGCCGCAATTCCTCTTCCGCGGAGATTCCCTCCGATCCCGGCCGTGTGGATTCGCCTCCAATATCGACGATGTCCGCGCCCTCGTTTTCCATCTCCAGCGCGCGGGCCGCCGCAGCATCCGCATCCAGAAAAAGCCCGCCATCTGAAAAACTGTCCGGCGTGACGTTCAGCACGCCCATCACGAGCGTGCGCTCGCCGAGCACAAGCTGACGCGACGGCAACCGCAGCTTGAATTTGCGCCTCTTGACCATGAGCGCCTGATTAAATCACAAGATTCGGTGGATTGGGATGAACTCAGTCGGCGGCCGGAACGTAATAGGCCGCTCGGTGCTCGGCCGTCGCATCTCCGTGCCCGACAACCTCGACGCGCAACGAGTGCCAGCCTGTCCGGGACGCAGCACTCATGTCTGTGTTCGTTCGCGGCGTAAAGCCGAGCGTATACTCCGCGCGAATCCTGCGTGCGATCTGCCGGAAGGTCTCCGCCAAAGTTTCCGTTTCACGCAAAAAATAAAGTTGCCCTCCGGAGCGCCGTACGAGTTCAGCCAGATAAAGCGTGTAAGCTGGGATATCCCACTTGCGGGCCGCCGGCGTGACGAGCGTATCGCTGGAATGCGCCGCCAGCCAATCGGCCGTCATGATCTTCGGGCGCCCTTCGGTCGAAACCGCAAACACTTGAATGTCCGCCGCGTCGAGCGCGCGCGCCACATCGTCGAACGTCAGCCGATCGCTTGGCCGTCCCGGTTGTGGCGACGCGCTAGCAGGGTCGAGCGTCAGGCCGAGCCCGCTGTCTTGGCCGTCGCTGAGCAACACAATGGCTTTGCGCCCTGTGCGTCCGGCGAAAAGTTCGCGCGCGGCGAGAAATACCGACTGATAGATGTTGGACCCTCCGGTATCGCCGAGCAGCTGCCGCGCATCCACGCGCGCCACGGCCTGCCGGATTAATCCCCAGTCGGTGGAAAACGGAAGCTGCAGGTAAGTGTGCGCGGAAAAATCCACGACGGCGACCTGGTCGGTGGGCGAAAGCGCGTCTACCAGGGCGCGGGCGGCATCTTTCATCTCCTCGGATTCGCGCAGCACGCTCGGGCTCGCGTCAATCACGAGCGCGACCGCGGCGGGCAGTGTGGACGCGTCGAAATAGGTGATCGCTTGCGCGGCCCCATCATCGTACACGCGGAAATTCTCGCGCGTCAGCCCCGCGAGCGCCCCACCCCCGGCGTCGGCGACGCTGCACGTCACCGGCACGAATTCCGTGGCCACGCGGATCGCATGTGCGCCGGGCTGCGCCGGGTTCAAGCTTCCCGCGGCAACGCCGCCGGAAGCGCCTGCGATCAATTCTCCCGTCGCCGGATCGCGATGCCACACGACTCCGGCGTCGAGCTTGCGCGGCCGCGGAAGTTTCTTTTTCTGCAGGGTCTGTGAATGGAGGCCAATCGGCGAGAGGGAAATCGAAGCGACGCCGGCCCAAAAAATCAGCGGCGCAAATCGGAATGCGCGGAAAAATGTCCGGCGCCTGTAACGGGACGCGGCCGAAGGAGGCATTCGTCCGCCGGGATCAATCCAGATCGAAATCGCGCAGCGGCTTTTCGATCGGACCGTCCTTGGCTTTCTTCAGGCCCTCCGCGAATTTGCGCGCCAGGACGTCTTCCTTGGTCTTTTCCGCTTCGACCGACGCGTGGAACTTCGCTTCCACCGCGGCGTCGTGTTCGCGCAGCAGGCGAGCGGTGTCGTCGAGATCCACTGAGGGCGGGCCCTTCGGCGGCGGAATATGCGAGAGCACGACTCCCAGGTCGCGATCAACCTGGAGCTTGGCCCGGCAGCACGGGCAATCGACTTCGAAAGTATCCGCGGCCTTGTTTGCCATGCGGGTATCTTACGCCAAATTCAGCCCAGGCGCGATTCGCCGCAGAGCGCGCAAGCCGCCGAGCACAGCATAAAAAAAGGCGCCCGAAGCGGGCGCCTTGTGCGTAACGAAATCTGTGAATGAAGTCTGGCTAGGCTGGCGCAGGCTTCTCGCCCTTGGCCAGGCCCGGAATCGGCCGCGGCTCAGGACGCAGTGAAAGCTGCGGTTCCTTCGCCGGCACTGGCGGAGCCGCGGGAGGCGGAGGCGGAATCTTCTCCGGCAGCGGCTTGCCTTCCATCAGGAGCTTGAGTTCGGTGGCGTCCAGCACCTCACGATCGAGCAGCGCTTGCGCAATGCGCTCGAGCGTGTCGCGCTGGGTTTCCAGAATATTGCGCGCGCGGCTGTATCCGTTGGTGACGATGCTGCGCACCTCGGCGTCAATTTTGATCGCGGTGTCTTCGGAGTAGTCGCGATGCTGCGCGATTTCGCGGCCCAGGAAGATGGCTTCCTCTTTTTTGCCGAACGTCAGCGGCCCGAGCGGGCTCATGCCCCATTCGCAAACCATCTGCCGCGCGATTTCGGTGGCGCGTTCGATGTCGTTTCCCGCGCCGGTGGTGATGTGATGCAGGAAAATTTCCTCCGCCGCGCGCCCGCCCATCAGTACGCTGAGCTGCGACTCCAGGAATTCCTTGGTGTAGGTGTGTTTGTCGTCGATGGGCAACTGCATGGTGACGCCCAGGGCCATGCCGCGCGGAATGATCGTAACCTTGTGCAGCGGATCGGCGCCGGGAGTCATGGCCGCTACCAGCGCGTGGCCTGCCTCGTGGTAGGCCGTGTTGCGTTTCTCTTCGTCCGACAAAATCATGGACTTGCGTTCGACGCCCATCAGCACTTTGTCTTTCGACATTTCGAAATCCGACATGGCCACGAACTTGCGGTTCTGCCGCGCGGCCCACAGCGCGGACTCGTTCACCAGGTTCGCCAGATCGGCGCCCGAAAAGCCCGGCGTCCCGCGCGCGATGACGGAAAGTTCCACGTCCTCGGAGAGAGGCACTTTGCGCGTGTGCACGCGCAGAATTTCCTCGCGTCCCTTTACGTCCGGCCGCGGCACCACCACGCGGCGATCAAACCTGCCCGGCCGCAGCAACGCCGGGTCTAGAACGTCCGGGCGGTTCGTGGCCGCGATCAGGATCACGCCTTCATTCGATTCAAATCCATCCATTTCCACCAGCAGCGCGTTCAGCGTCTGCTCGCGCTCGTCGTGCCCGCCGCCCAAGCCCGCGCCCCGATGGCGTCCCACCGCGTCGATTTCATCGATGAAAATGATGCAGGGCGCGTTCTTCTTTCCCTGCTCGAACAAGTCGCGAACGCGGCTCGCTCCCACTCCCACGAACATCTCCACGAAGTCCGAACCCGAAATCGAGAAGAACGGAACGTTGGCCTCGCCGGCAATGGCGCGTGCCAGCAAAGTCTTGCCCGTTCCCGGAGGGCCCACGAGCAGCACGCCCTTCGGAATGCGGCCGCCGAGTTTCTGGAATTTTTGCGGGTCTTTCAGAAAATCGATAATTTCGTAGAGTTCTTCCTTGGGCTCGTCAATACCTGCGACGTCCTTGAAGGTGGCCTTCTTCTGCTGCGCGGTCAGCAAACGAGCGCGCGATTTCCCGAAGCTCAGCGCCTTGTTTCCGCCCGCCTGCATTTGCTTCATCATGAAAACCCAGAAGAGCACGAGCAGAATCAGCGGAGCGAAATTGACCAGGAACGTCAGCCAGTCGGCGTTCTTCACTTCCTTGTAGGAGTAGGGGACGTTGTGCTCCTGCAGCGCCTTGGTGATGTCGGGAATGGCGGTGTTGGCGACGGTCACCCCCTTGAACTTCGAGCTGCCTTCGCGATAATCGCCCTGCAGTTCGGCGCTGTTGGGCGCGAGCTGAATGGTCACGTCCTTGATGCTCCCCGCTTGCAGCTTCTGCAGAAACGCCGTGTAAGTGAGCTCTTCCTCATGCGTGGCTTGCCCGCCGGTCGAAGCCATCTTCCACAGCACCACCGCGAGCAAAACCATCAAGAGCCAAAATAAAATAGTGCGGACTGTTGAGTTCACGTCTTACCTCACCCTCTGGAAACCTTGCGAGCGCTTCGTTTTCGTTCCCCGGCCGCCGCGCGTGTTCCGGCGCGTCCGGATCCCACGTACGGCAGATTCCTGTAAAGCCCGCCCCGGCCGCTCAATCCATACCCTACCCATTGTTTAGATGCGGCAGCGAACCCGGTGTATTCAGGCTGAATATTCACCTTGCGCGCCTCGGGCTTGTCGAACAGCACGGCCAGCCGCAGCGAACGCGGGCGCCCCTCTTCCAGCCGCTTGATCAGAAAATCCTGGGTCACCCCGGTGTTCAGCACCGCGTCCACCACCAGAACGTCCCGGCCATGCAGGCTCGGCGGCGCGCTGAAAAAAATCTCGCGCCGGTCGTAACCCCCCATGCGCACGTCGCGCATTTCCGAGCGCACGAAGTGGCACACGATCGGGCGCGAAATCTCGCGCACCAGATCGGCGGCGAAAAGGAACGAATTCTCCAGCATCACCACTACGTCCAGCGTGCGCCCCGAATAGTCCCGCGAAATCCTACGGCCCAACTGGCTCACACGCGTTTTCAGCCGATGCCTGTTAAAGACGACCTTCACTCTCGCCCCAAAGCCGATCTTCTTCGATCAGCAATCCGGCCCGCGTCTTCTCTCTCGCGCAAAAATCATCCGCGGGAGGCATACCACGCGCCCAGATGACTCGTCCCCCGCTCTCCAGCACCGGCCACCCGGCTCGCTTGCCGCTGGGAACGCGCCCGGCCAAAAACATCCGCTTCAATTTCCGCGTCTGACGGGAACCACTGGGCCGGTAGGCGTCACCCGGCCGCCAATTCCGCAAAATCAAGGGAGCGCGGAGGAGGTCAGCATCGAGGGCTTCGCCGTCCCTTTTAGTGTCGCTCTCCGTTAAAGTCCAGTCAATCACTTTCAAACGGAAGCAACTTCCAAGTTCCGGAATCGAAACAGTTGCAGCACCTCGGTCCGGAAGCCGTACTACGTACTCGTACGTGCTCGATCGTCCACGGTTTTCCTCCCGGCTTGATTCCGTGCTGCTCTCAGTTCCGTGCGAGAAAATCAGCTCCCCAAAATTTCGTTCGACCAGGATGCCTCCAGGCAACTTCAAACGCCGGCCGCTGCCGGACTGGGTGGCCAGGCGAATCACCTGTTCGACGTGCGCTGCGCCCAACTCTCGGCGATCCCCGCGCAGACCTTCATAGAGACGCCGAATGAACCGTTCGGTGAGCGCCCGCAAAGGGCTGGCTTCGCTGGCCTTAGACTCGACCGCCGAGATGTCCCGAGCGTTTCCGAGCGGAAGCGGAGACAAAAGGTCGCGGATGGAAACTGTGAACGCGCCGCCCTCGGCTCGTGTGTGGGCCTGAAAGCGATCTTCCACCAGCGCGGACCAGAATACTTCTTCTTCCCGAGCGAGCCGCGACAGCTCCACAAGATGGCGCAGTATCGCGGGGGAAAAATCTCGCTCCAGCACGGGGAGAAGTTCCCTGCGGATGCGCGCGCGCAAGCGACGCGTGTCCTGGTTCGTCGAATCTTCGCGCCAGATTTGGCCCCGCTCGCGCAAATATGCCCGCAAATCCTGACGGCGCGTTTCCAGCAGCGGCCGGATCACTCCGCCCACCTTGGGGTAAATTCCGCCAAGCCCGGTCGGCCCAGTCCCGCGAATTAAATGCGCCAGAAGAGTTTCCGCCTGGTCATCGGCCGTGTGCGCGACGGCCACGGACGTCGCTCGCCCGGACGCGCATTCGCGTTCGAAGAACGCATAGCGCAGGCGTCGCGCGGCGTCTTCCAGATTCCAACCGTTGCCCTTGGCTTCGCCGGCGACATCCGCGCGCTCGCTGACGAACTCAAGCCCGGCATTGCCGGCGAGCTCCGCAACGAATCGCGCGTCGGCATCGGATTCCGCTCCGCGCAGCGCGTGATCGAAATGCAAAACGAGAAGTGTAACGCCAAGCTCGCCGCGCAGGTTTTCCAACAGCCGCAAGAGCGCCACAGAATCGGCCCCGCCTGAAACGGCCACTCCCACGCGATCGCCCGGATCCATGCTGCGCGTTCGCCGGATCGTTTCGAGCAGGGTTTGTTCGAGTGGTGTCCGCATGGCCTTCACCGGGCGAGCCGCACGCGCTGTCTTCCTTTGCGCGGATGCGCTCCCCTAAGAACTATGGTAACAGCCGGAGATGGAAGGGTCGAGCGTTGCGATTGCGAAGGAACTGGACGAGTAGAAGCCGGGCGCGCCGCGATTAGAGTCTATCGGCAACTTGCTGCGTGAAGAGGTCGCGGCTATAGGAAATCCGGCGATCCAGCGCCACCGCCGCGAAATAGGAACAGCTCTCGCGCTCATGCTCGGTCCAGGTGGCTAGCGCCGGCGCCATCGGCCGCGAAATCCGTTCGATTACGTTGAGCAATCCGTAGTACGTGCCCACGGCGCGAATTTCCGTCTGGTCGTCGCCACTCTCGGGGCAGAGCCGCACCAGCTGCAAGAGCCGCGCGAAATCTCCCGCGGCCACATGTTCGCTCTCGATCCCGGTTACTTCGCGCACACGGTCCGATAGCTCCACGCTTCGGCTCGTGGCCAGAATCGAGCGGCAGTACGAGATGAAGAATTGCAGGAACAGTCCCGCGGAAATCACGCAGATAAATGCTGGAATTATCATCGTGCTCTCGCCACCAGTCGCGCTGTCGCCAGTCGCGCATCTTCGGGAACTTTGAAAAATGTGTAGGCCCAGGCCGCCGGCAGCCACACTCCCACAAGCGGAAAAACCGACTTCAATATCGTGGATTCCAATCCGGGAAATAGATTGCGCAGGGCATAGGTGCCCGCCGTCGCGCTGAAGTAAATTCCGAGCGCGAGAACCAGCTGGATCAGGCGCGTACGCGTCTCCCGCAGTTTCAGGATCGCGCCCCACAAGAGGTAGGTCAGCACTACTCCCACGAAGTAAAGGTTTTGTCCCAGCTCCACGGCGAAGCGGCTGGTCAGGTGGTCTTTATTCTGGTGGATCACGGCGTAGGAGAATCCGGCAGTAATAATGAGCAAAAGGGCCGCCGCGCTTCGAATGTAACGGCTCACGCGCATCTCGACGAAAGCATGCTGGTAAAGCTGAATGACGACGAAGAAGAGCATGATCGTAAGCAAGCTCTCGGTGTAGTAGTACGTGTACATGTATTCGTGCGAAGTGAAGCCAAAATGGCGCAGGCAAACGTACTGCGCGCAGTTCACTAAAGCGGCGCAAAGCATGTAGAGACTGAAGGATAGGTACTTGTAGAAGATTTTACCGCGGAGCGCGCACACCACCACGCCAGCTTCCAAGAGGAAACTTACAATCCAAATGACGTAATCAAACGGGCCAAGCTGCAACTGTTGCTCGCTTCGAGGCCTGGCCCATCAGGTCCGCCTCAGGCGGACTCCCTGGTTAATTCCAGGGTGATGGTGGAACGGGTGCGCCCGTGTTCGACCATGGTGAGGGCGGTACAGGTGCCCCCGTATTCATCCACGGTGAAGGCGGGACTGGTGCTCCCGTGTTGGCTGCCAGCCATGGTGATGGCGGCACCGGCGCCCCAGTATTGGACAGCGTTAGAGCCTTTACGCTCATCGCGCTGGTCAACACCAATAGCGCCAGAACTACGACAACTAACCACTTACTCATAAAACCCCTCCGAGTAGCCTAACTACGCGGTGGAGTATATGTGGTTGGTTGCCGTCAAGAGGGAAATTTTAGGGGCGTGTGTCTAAACGGTACACACCCCTCCCTCCCTGGCTAAGCCAGAGCCTCTTCGAATTGTCCATGTCACCGTAGCGTTTCGGAGTGAAACGGGTCAATGTTACTAAAGTACTGATTTTCGACCTTATTCCGGAGGGGTTCGGAGCCCGGTTACTGCGACGAAATCGTAAAATTACAATATGCTCAGCGCATCGCCTTCGAGTCTGAAGATCACTCCCGCGTCTTGACACTCTGCGCGGGTAACCCTTAGCATCGTGAATTGCCCAAGTGCCGGTTTAGCTCAGAGGTAGAGCGAGGGTCTCATAATCCCTAGGTCGTGGGTTCGAGTCCCACAGCCGGCACCAACTTCTTGAGGTCGAACCTGGACACATAGGTGACACAGCGTACCTGAGACGTAGGTAACACTTTTATGCCGAAGTGATTCTGTACGGCGCTAGCGATCACTTTGCGAACAGCGCCAAGGGAAAGGCATTTGCTTCCACGA